>Ga0209454_1000826_pt1 | contig 17454 bp, 15 predicted proteins | sample WorMetHERISLAND1_2_FD_187400 | JGI IMG/M metagenome (GOLD analysis project Ga0209454, IMG submission 187400) | Marine gutless worms symbiont microbial communities from Max Planck institute for Marine Microbiology, Germany - Olavius geniculatus... | ecosystem: Host-associated > Annelida >... | reverse complement strand
CGCAAAAGAGCGGATAATCACGCTGAATTTCGCTTCCGAAAGGTGTGAACGCCTGAAATACCTATTTTTCCCTTGCATAACATAACCTTAGCATGCTCTCGCAGCGGCTAAAGTTATCTAGACCCTGTGCTGTTAGCGTGGATAACCGGAAAATTTAGGTGCGGGGCGAGTTCCTCAACCCAGCCTACACGAGTTAGGATTCGAGCAAGATGCCGGCCGCGCTGCTGCCACCGCTGAAACCCATCGCTATGAAGGAGCGCATCTCCCTCATCTTCATCGAGCGCGGCGAGATCGACGTGCTCGATGGTGCCTTCGTCGTCATCGACAAGAACGGCGTGCGCACCCATATTCCGGTGGGGAGTATCGCCTGCATCATGCTGGAGCCCGGCACCCGCGTTTCTCACCGGGCCGCCGCCCTGGCCGCGCGGGTCGGCACCCTGCTGGTATGGGTCGGCGAGGCGGGAGTCCGGCTCTACGCCTCGGGTCAGCCGGGCGGCGCCCGCTCCGACCGCCTGCTCTATCAGGCTAGGCTCGCCCTGGACGATCAGGCTCGGCTCAAGGTCGTGCGCAAGATGTACGAGCTACGCTTCGGCGAGAAACCACCGGAACGGCGCAGTGTCGAGCAGCTGCGCGGCATCGAAGGGGCGCGAGTGAAAAAGACCTACGAACAGATGGCCAAACGCTACCAGGTCAAGTGGAGGGGGCGGCGTTACGACCCCACCCAGTGGGACGCGAGCGACACCCCCAACCTCTGCCTCTCGGCCGCCACCGCCTGTTTGTACGGCATCACCGAAGCGGCTGTACTCGCCGCCGGCTACGCGCCCGCCGTCGGCTTCATCCACACCGGGAAACCCCTTTCGTTCGTCTACGACATCGCGGACATTGTCAAATTCGACACCGTGGTCCCGGTGGCTTTTCGGATCGCCGCCAAGGAGCCGCCGGAGGCCGAACGCAGGGTGCGGCTCGCCTGCCGGGACATCTTTCGGGAGACCAAGCTGCTGGGAAAGATCATCCCCATGATCGAAGAGGTTTTGTCCGCGGGCGAGCTCGAGCCGCCAAAACCGCCCAAGGAAGCGGTCCCACCCGCGATCAAGGACACGGGACAACTGGGCGATGCTGGTCATCGTCACTGAAAACGTACCGCCGCGCCTGCGCGGTCGGCTCGCGGTGTGGCTGTTGGAAATCCGGGCCGGCGTCTACATCGGCAACCCTTCCAAGCGCCTGCGCGAATTTATCTGGACCCAAGTCAGGGAAGGCGTGGAGCAGGGCAACGCCGTCATGGCCTGGAACACCAACACCGAGTCGGGGTACGATTTCGATACCGTCGGCGAGAATCGTCGCATCCCGGTCGATTTCGACGGCCTGCGCCTGGTCAGCTTCCTGCCCTCCGATGATTCCGAGCATGCTCTTTGACAATCGAAATCCGGGGAACCGAATGAAAACCTATTTTAAATCAAAGGCTTAAGTCGGGTACGGGCTGGGCATGATGATAAAATTCGATTATAACCTTTTGATTTATAAGAGATGCCTTCGAGATCCAATCGCCTCGAAATCGTCGTTTTGCCTGGTGGGATTACCGAGCGGTTTTTTTAGCTGTCAAATCAGCTAGATGAAGGAGTGTTCCCCGCACCCGCGGGGATGAACCGAGGCGCCCGCCAGGGACGGCGCCGTAAAAAAAGTGTTCCCCGTGCCCACGGGGATGAACCCCCGGTTTTTACTCGCATAGTTCTGAGGACACCTCAGGAGCAGATCCCTCTTCCGAAGTATCCCGGGTCTCAATATCCCTGGCCTGCAGATGGGCCTTGACGGCTGCGATGGGGACCTCGCGGCGGTGAAAGATGCCGGCGGCCAGGGCCGCCTCCACGTCCGTGGCCCCAAAAACCTCGGAAAAGTGCGCGACCTCGCCAGCGCCGCTGGAGGCGATAACGGGGATGGTCACCGACCGACTGACCGCTTCGATCAGCGCCAGATCGAAGCCGGCGCCGGTCCCGTCCCGGTCGATCGAGTTGAGCAGAATCTCACCGGCGCCCAGCTGCTCACACGCCTGAGCCAGCTCGATTGCATCCAGGTCCCGGCCTTCGCGTCCGCCCTTCACCGTGCATTGAAACCAGCAGAACCGCTCGCCGTTCGGCCCCGGAACCTGGGTCCGCACCGTGTGGTGGCGGGTCCGGTCCGGCGCGGCGACATAGACCCGGCGCGGATCGACGGAGATGACAACGGCCTGATTACCATAGACATGGGCGATCTGCTTGATGGCGCTGTCCCCGGTCGCGCGCCCGTTTTGGAGGTACTGCTCCACGGTGGTCACCGCGTCGCTGCCGATGGAGATTTTGTCGGCCCCGGAGCGGAAATAGGCGGCGGCCACGTCCAGCGCCGAGTAGTGACGACCGTCCGTGTCGGTGAAGGCACGGATGCCCCCGCCGATGGTCAGGGGTACGAACACCTGCTCGGAGGTGCGTTCCAGGACCTCCAGCATGGGCTGATCCCGGAGGGGAAAATCGCGAAAGGCGGTGATGTTGAGGAAGGTGATCTCATCGGCACCTTCCTCATAATAACGCCGGGCCAGGTCTACCGGCTTGCCGAGATTGCGTACCTGCCCCTGCTCGCGCACGTCGTACTGGTCGCCCTTGGTAACCACCAGGTCGCCGACATCGTTGGTGCGCACATCCAGGCAGGCGATGACTCGCTTGGCCAACCGCGTCCTCTCCGGGCCCCGGTAGGGTGTGGCGGCGACTTCCAGGGGTGCGTCCGACAGAAACCGATCCAGCAGGTCCAGTCCGGTCTCGCCGCTCTTCTCCGGGTGGAACTGAACCGCCGCGACCCTGCCTTTCTGCACCGCGCTCAGGAACTCCCCGCCATAGTCCGTACAGGCCAGTGACCAGTGCGCGTTTGCCGGCGACCGTACGGCCCGGTAGGAGTGGACGAAATAGAGCTGCTCGCCGCGGTAGCCGTTGAACAGGGGGGAATCCCATTGCGGGCGGACCCCGTTCCAACCCATGTGAGGAACCGAAAGATCCCCGGCGTCGAAGCGGCGGATCGTACCGGGAATGAGTCCCAGCCCGGCCACACCGGGGGACTCCTCGCTGCCTTCGAACAGGCACTGCAGCCCGATGCAGATCCCGAGGAAGGGCCGGTCGGCCCGCAGGTACTCTTTGAGCGGTTCCACGTAGCCCAGGGCATGCAGGCGTTGCATGGCGGCCCCGAAGCTACCCACGCCGGGAAAGATCAGACGTTCGGCCCTGAGAATATCCTCGGGCCGTGTGATGTCGGTAAGCGCGTAACCCAGCCTGCCGATCGCGTTGCGCAGACTACGCACATTACCGGCGCCGTAGTCGATGAGGGAGATCATGTGGATGCAGCCCGTCGAGTGGGAAAGCCGATATTTTAATGTAACCGTTCAGCCCCTCTCTAGTATAGAGTTTCAGCATATTTTCATTTTACTTATTTGATTAGAGAGTTGGTTGCAAGCGCCGAAATAAACCCGAGATTTCCTGCCATGGTGCTGCAGCGATAGGAAAGCAGCTGCTTCACAGGCACTTTGAAAATCTCCGGACAGGAGAAAATACCCCTCACCAGGAATTCTCCCGTCGATGGCCTTCGTTATTTCAAAAAAGCATTCCGTATCTTTGCATAAGCGGCCTTGGCAAACTCAATGCTGTCTTCTGTAAGCAACGCTGCATTCAATAATGACAGATGTAACGGATTCATCTTTTCAATCCCATTCGGTTTTTCTTCCACCACGATCCTTTTATATGTACGTACTATCTCGGGAATGGCCTTTATGTGCGTGCTTGACAAATCAGCATAGAGTATATTCAGGGTATCGTTCGTATTTTCAGCGCTTATCGGCTGGTAAAGGGTAATAATGTATGGCCCCGGCCCGGATAGATTCAACGGCGACGCCGCTGATAAAGCAGCAAGAAGTGCCATGGACCGCTTATAGTCCGGTTCAGCATGCGTGGCGCTGTTAGATTCGACAACCGGTATCAGGAACAAATTCAAACGACTTTTAGGTATATCATGCTTCGCAAGATCCGTTGCACTTGGAGTCGACCCAAGAATTGCCTTTATCAATTCATCATACAATGATGTGGCTTGCTGATTATATTCACTCCTCCCTGCCAATATATAGGAATAGGTGGCATACCCCGGCTTTTCATCTTCGTAGGGGTACAAATACTGCCATGTATGCGAAGACGGTACGCCTTTTGGAATCAGTATAGGTTCGGGTCCGGCGGGTCCCGGTTTCTCAGGTATGGTTGTTCCAAATATTGAAAGTATAGAAGGCCCACCCGCAGGAGGAGGCGCAAGCACAGGAGGCGGCAACAAGAGAGCTTTACAACACTCTTCGGCGTTCACGGTATAGGTCTCATTCACCTTTACTTTATAGTCGCAACCGAAATAATACTCGACCATGGCCGAGTCTTCGTCCGGCACGACGTCCCCCACCGTTACCCGGTCATTCTCCTTGAGCTCCATGCCCTCCGTGCCGAGCGTAGTGTTTACCAGCACCTTACCGTTTATGTCCCTGAGCTCGGCGATGGCGTCGTGCCGTGAGTGCTTGCTCGCATCGAGGTTTTCTCTACAAATGCAGTACGCATGGTTCACGGAATAGTCTTCACCCCCTTCCACCGTGTCGCGGCAGCCGTCCTGGTACTCTACGACGGCGATTCCACCCGCGGGAACACTCACGCGATCGCCTTCTTTCAGCGGCGCGCCGACCGACCGTACCTGGTCATTGACCTTTACTTTTCCCTCGACCCGCACCAGCTCCGCCACCGGATCCCCAGCAACGGGCTCAACTACTGGACCTTCGGCTCCTATCATCTCTTTTGGTCGCGCCGGTTCGGTCCACGGATCCCGTGGATCCTTGGTAGTACATCCCACACCCAACATCGCCATCAAGCCAACACCAACGATGAGACGTACCGGGAAGACCCGTTTGGACATAACCGTTAACCACCAATTAACTCAGAGCGATTGTACGTTACTTTGTGCATGGTCTGTCCACCTCGAAAACTCTTGATCAGGGTAATCGTAAGGGTATGTGTTCGCTCCGAACTGTTGATCTTGAGTGGTACAAGGGCGCCTTGAAAAATTCGAGATGCCCGTCCGGGGCAAGGGTTGTTCCACCATCAACGTACCAGTATTTAAAACATGAAGTAAAATAGAAGTCGGGTTTTCGAGGGCCTGTCCGGAAAGATTGCCGGGAAGGCAATTTTTCAAGTCCCCAGGAGAGAAATCACGATGCAGCCACAGCGTAAACCTACTCTCTACGAGTACTTGGAGGCTCTGCCGGAAGGTGTGAGGGGAGAGATTCTGAATGGACAGCTTCATACGCAACCACAACCTTCTCTCCGGCATGTGAATGCGAGCTCTATGCTAGGTGCCGAGTTGATTGGCCCTTTTCGTAGAGGTTATGGAGGTCCTGGTGGTTGGTGGATCTTCAATGAGCCGGAGGTTCACTTCATACGAGACGTGGAGGTAGCAGTCCCGGACTTGGTCGGGTTGCGGCGTGAGCGGAGACCCTACTTTGCCTGTTCAGAGCGGGGGGTTGATAAGGTCCCCATGAAAAAGTCGCAAAGGTAGTGGTTAAATTTAAAGCGGTACGGTTGTGCGACCTAGTGATTCGGACCCCCGCTGTTGTTGCCGTCTCTGCTCCGCTCCTATCGCCGGCGGGATCCAGGCGTACCCTGGTGCCACCAAACCTTCTGACGATAGATGCGGGGCAAGTCCCAGCCGGAATGACGCGGTGGGGGCTGAACGGATACGGCATTGTGGCTGCGGCGAGCGATGTATTTAGGTCCCGATGCAATCTACACGCAACACGAGCACCAGGTTTGCACTTAGATATTAACCACCACCGGATTTTGCATCAGCCCGGGAACAGGCGTTCGCATTCCTGGTGACTGCGGGTCAGGCAGTCTTCGATGGACACGCCAAAAAACCAGTTGCCGGTCATGGCCACAGGGCCGCCGGCCAGTAGCGCATCGATCTTCCGCACCAGATCCGGGTGGCCGGCACGTAGCGCCGGTAGCTTATTCGAGATCCGAGATAGCCCGGTGATCTGCTTCGGGACGATCCCGAGCACCTGGCAGATACGGGCCACCTGGGCATCCGCATCCGGCATCCGAGGCCGAAAGTGGAAGGCGAAGCCGCGGTAGCCTTCGTCGGGCAGATAGTCCCGGGAGACCATGGAGTAGAAAGCATCGTCCACGGCGATCAGACCCGCCAGGGCCGGCAGGTGCTTGAGCGCCGCGGTGGGCACGCAGACAACCAGCGTCTCGACCGCCGCGACACCGATACCACCGACCAGGCTCCGTAGCTCCTCCATGCCTTCCGGCAGCAGGGCCGCGGCGGCATCCGGCGGGACCGCCAGGGTCAGGTAGCGGCCCTTGAAAACCTCCCCCGCCGTCGTAAGCACTCGGTAGCCGTCGTCTTCTCGCACGACCCCGGATGCCCGCAGCCCGGTACGGACCTCCAGCGCCTCCTGGCGGGCAATGGCCCGCGGAATATCCGACAGCCCGCCGGGGAAGGTGAAGCTGCGCATGATCCCCTTCCGTCTGGGCTTGCGGCGGAACAGCAGGTCGGCGGGAAAGTCGTCCACCTCCTGGCAGACGACGGCCCGGAAGGCGGGTCTGAACAGGTCCCGATAATTGCGGCGGCCGAGCCCTACTCCGAAAAATTCGGCGACGCCCTTGTCTGCCTTGGCGCTCATAAACAGCCGGGGCAACGAGCGGATCAGCTCCCAGGGGTGCAGTGAGGCGAGGATGGACCGGCGTTCATTGCCGCGCCAGAGCTGGTAGCGCAGCCGCTCTTTGGCTGTCAGGCGCTCCATGAGGCCCAGCTCCTCCAGGATATCGAGCAAGTGGCCGTAGCTGTTGAAGCAGGTATGACTGCCGGCCTCGGTCCAGAAGTCGCCGCAGTCGGGGAAGGTGCGGCTGTTCATGCAGCCGCCCACCCGGTCTTCTTCTTCCAAGACCAGGGTCGAGACCCCTCGCTTCACCGATTGATGGGCCATGCCGAGTCCGCTGATGCCGGCACCGATGACGATGTGTTCGAAATCCTGACTCATGACTTTGCGCCTGTCCGGCCCATGAGCACCGGTTTTCAATGGCCGGTGTAGTGGTGAATTTCTAAATGGCTGGCATAGACTTGTTTGACCCCCACACCCCAACCCCACACCCGGCGTGGGTGTCGCAACAGTCATTTCTAACCACAGAGAACACAGAGAAAGGAATCGGCCAATTCTCTGCGTTCTCTGTGGTTTAAACTTCACAAACCGGCAGTTGATGCCACCGTTTTTGCGACTTCCTCCGGCGGGGGGGTATGACTCGATCTCTACTTGTTATGCACTGCCAAATCCCGGAGCCTCAGCGTAGATAGGCACCGTCCTCGCCGATCTTGCCCGGACCATCGAGGACATAGATACCGGCGGAGCTGCCCTTGACGTGAAACGAGAGGGTTCCGCCCTGGGTCCTGATCTCGTCGCCGGTAACTGCGTCACGATAAGTGCCGTCACGCACGCCGTCGACGCGGATGTCCTGGCCGCCGCCGATGGTGAGCCCGACCACGGCATAACTCGCGCCGTCATTCCAGTCGCGGACGAAGGAGAGACCGGAGCCCCACTCGGCGAGCTGGCTCATGGGGGCCTTCTGCAGGGCGGGGATGGCACGGCGGATCTGATTAAGGCGCCGGATGTGCCGGTACAGGGGGTGGCTTTGGGTCTCCGCGATGTGCGCATCGTCGATGTGGTCGCCGAAGTAGGCGCGCCCGGTGGACTCCAGGGAGTCGTCGTTGCCGATGACATCCTGGGGCGCGCCCTTCATGAACTCGATTTCCTCCCCGAAGTAGAGGCAGGGAATGCCGCGTACCGTCCACAGGAGGTTGTAGGCTGCCGCCGCCATCCACTGCTCGCCCTTGAAGCGGAAGCGGAAGTCGTTGTCCGGTCCCACGTCGTGGTTCTGCAGAAAAGTCACGAGCGCGGTGGCGTTGCCGTAGATCCAATCCATCTCCAGCACCCGCCCGACACCCTCGAAGCTGCCACGGCTCAGGTTGTCGCGGAAGGTGGAAAAAAGGCCGAAATCCAGCTGGGGAAAACCGGAGTCGCCCCCGGAATCAGGATCGCGCGGGTCGTGGCCGAGGCGGGTGTACCACCAGGGACGGATCTGCGAGGGTCCGTTGTCGCCGCCGCCCAGGTCGCCCCAGCCGTAGCCCTTGACCAGGTTCTCGCCGAACACGAACAGCCCCGGTTTGTGGGCCTTCCAGGCATTGACGTACTCGAGCAGGTTATCACGCTCGATGTGTTTTACGGTGTCGATGCGCAAGGCATCGACCCCCATGTCCAGGTAGCGATTGATGCTGCCGATGAGGTAGTCCTTGACCTTCTGCCGCTCGGTGGCGAGGTCGATGCAGTCGCCGGCGAGGTGTTTGTGTTGCAGCGGGTAAGCGCTCTCCCAATCCCCGCCGCAGATGAATCCATCCTGATGATACCACTCGGGATCGAGGGTATTGGCGTCGATGCCGAAGAAGCGGCCGGGCTCGTAGCCGGGCTTGGGCAAAATCTCACCGGTCTTGGGGTCGATCAGGGGCTCGCTGCCTTCCGGGTCCCGGGCATGGCGCTCCCGGTACCAGGCCGGGGCGAGGGGGTTGTCGAGGTCGTCCCGGTTCGGCCAGGCGTAATTGCCCAGGTTGCCTTGGTAGGGGCCGTGGTCGATCCGGCCCGGCTCCGAGCCCTGGGGGACGTAGTACTTGATCGGCAGGTGGTCGATCCACACTTGGCCACGGATACCGTACTGGCAGGAGTGGTTGATGACCACGTCCTGGATGATCTTGATGCCCTTCTCGTGGGCCGCGTCGATGAGGTCCTGATAGGTAGCGTCGGGGGATTCCAGCCGCGGGTCGATGCGGGTCCAGTCGTAGCCGTGGTAGCCGTGGTAGTCGAGACCGGAGCGGTTCTCGATGGGTGGGGTGATCCAGATGGCGGTAAAACCCAGGTCACGGATGTAGTCCAATCTCCGGATCAGACCCTTGAAATCCCCGCGCCAATGCGGGTCTATGGCCTCACCGGCGGCATTGAACCGGATGCGATCGCGGCAGAAGAAATTGTTGGTCGGATCGCCGTCGTAGAATCTGGCGGTGAGCACGAAATAGATGGTCTCCTCGCGGAAGTCGGGCAGCCCGGTATCTTCCGCCTTGCTTTGCGCCGCCGCCCGGGTCCGGGTCTGGGACCGGATGGGGGACTGACTCGGGGCGGATGCGGTTGTCGCCGACCGCGGTAGTTGGTCGTGCCACCGGCCATCCTCCGTGCACCAGCCGCTACGATCCCGGTGCAGGTCGCCGCTCTGCCGACCCTGGAGGTCGTTGAAGACGAAGCTGGCTGCCGTGACGCCTTGGAACCTGTGGGACAGCCAACCGTCCACCTGCTCCATGGGGACGCCCGGCCAGCTCGAGCTATGACCGTGAGGGTGGGTGTTCCAGTAGTGGATATGGACGCTGTCGGCCCAGTCGGCGGGCTTTTTGAAGCGGACGACAAAATCAGTCATCGCGTAGACTCCGATTCCCTTTGCTGTCTGAACTGCTGGTTGCGTTCGGGAAAGTTCTGCTGCTGCCTGCTACGGTCGTGTAGACCCTGAGCGACCATCAGCGCGATGTTCTTCAGGTCCCCTCGCCGCATCAGGTGTGTGCGCTCGATGCATGTTTCGTGGAATGACCACACCCCGTGTTCATGCACATTTTGCTGATTGGTGTGGTGGCCTGGCTCAATGCCTTCACAGTACAAGGCAAATACCTCTTCGGCTTTGAGGTTCTCGGGCCGATCGGCATAGTCCACATCGACCTGTGCCCACAAGTCGTGCATGGATGGCTCCTGCCGCGTTGCACTGATGCTCTCCAATAAGGCTCGCTTCTGGTCGCTAGTGAAGGTATTGAGCCCGAAATGACCAATCACCTCATGACGTAGCGAAGCCATGAAGTCGTTGGCATCCCGCACGGCACCACAGGGGATGTCGCATCGGCCCGGATGCAGTCCGGGACCAGTAGTATATCCCCCGAGCATACCATCGAGTCCTTCGGCTCTGTCGCCGTATAGCTCCTCCACCGTATCACGGAGGTAGTAGGTCAGCTGCGCGGCCATCGGATACATGCGACAAAACGCGATCACTAGTGCCCGTGCTTCGGGGACCGTGACGGCCATCGGCCAACCTTACCATTCACACCGCCCAGCTATTCCCCTCGGCGTTCACGAGCCAGACGGTCGAGGGCATCGTCAAGGGACTCACCAGGCCGTATTCCGAAGGCCTCTCTGGCGTGGGTCTTGGTAATGAAGAGTGGAATCTCTACGAGATTGGGATCCACGTTTTCAAGGAACACCGGCATTGGCGTGTCAACCGGGCCCTCACGACTGGCGGTGGTATCCTGCTCGCTCAAGGTATCCCCCACGAGCGCACCGGCACGCTCGGTCTCGTCGAGGTTGGTCTCGTCGAAATTGGTCCGAGTCTGGTCGTTCATACTCGCGCCTCTTGGGGTCGAAGTAGGTCTGCTTAGATGGCTGGGGGGTACGATCCTTGTGATCGCCCATTATCAGGGTAAATCGCCCCCTATCGCTCAAAATCAGCCGCCGCGTAAGCGGTCGGCTGCATTTTCTTGTTAGGGCTATATTTTGGCTAATCTATTAAGTGTTTTCTTATACTTGACGATGAATTTGCATACACTGGTTTCTGCGCTATAGAACATTTCTGAATCATAGCCATACTTCTCAGTTAGTTCGCATACCTCCCGAATTCTTTTCAGAACCTTTTTTCCCACCTCCATTCCTTCTCTCGGATATGGAATATGAGCAACTCTTCTCCCTACTCGCTCTTTCTTGGCAAACAAGTGCTTCCTTTTCCATTCATACTTGATTACATCTCGGTAGTTTCCTTTTGGATTTTCCAGAAAAATATCATGCCCGCGTAATACCTTCTCTAGCTCTCGAAACGTTACGACTTTTTCTCCTTTCTTTAACCTTCTAGTTCTTCTATAAAGCCATCCTGCAATTTCTTTGATTTCTATGTCAGATGTGTCTGACGCAGCTCTTTTGGGGGCAAAATCGTGTGATGCAATCTTTAGCATCAGGCCATACAAGTCATTTTGATCAACATCCTCTTTTAGCGTGAGATTATTTTTATCAAGATGACAGAGAAAACTTACCAACGCGGCACGCTTGTTTCCGTTATGGAATCCGTGGTTACAGCATATACCGTAACAAAGTGTCGCTGCATTTTCGACTGGTGTTGGGTACTTCAATTCACCACCCAACCCCACATGTTGCCGGCTCACAGCAGATTCGAGTAACGCGCCGTTTTCACGCATTCCGGGCGGCTCAATTGGATCAGCGCTGTTTAAGAAATCATCAACTAGCGAGTCATGTATTCCCGCCACCTCCTCAAAGGTTAACATTTGTAGTCCGTCATACATCTGCATGCGTGTTGGTTAATGCCCTAACAGTGCGCTTCAGCCGCGCCGCCGCGCTTGAACTTTAGCCGCAGAGCTTTCCCGCGTCGGCTGAAAACGGTTGTCAGGCTCTGATTATGGCGGAAAGATTCAGAATTTAAGCAGGCTTGAGTGCTTGTTCTAATTCTTTTCGACTAATACTGTCTTCTCCGCGTCTCTCTTCAATAAGCTCCCAAAAGGAAGCATCACTTCCCGATTCTATTTGCGAAATTTCGATCAAAGTTCCCCAAAAAGCGAAACACCCTATTAACCGAGGCAGAATCCTTAAAGACCCGAGCTACGTCAGGCTCCAACAGGACGACATGTAACCGTTCAGCCCCCTCCACTGTTTTGCCATCCATGGCACCTGGGTTCCAGCAATCCCTGCCGGAATGACGGGGGTAGGGGCTGAACGGTTACCACGACATTTGTACCCTCGCTGTAGGCCCGGTGGTGCTTCCCCTGAACGGCGTTTGAGAAATCGTACTTGGTTCGCATTTCATCGGATGCATTTTGGTTCATACCGATATTTTTCCGTTGACGCCTAACAGGCAGCCTGTTATCAGGGCGAACACAAGGTTCGCCCCTACGTTGGGTATGCATCCGGCAGCGGAGACATGGCGGCGTTGGGCCATTGTGATGACAAAACGCGATCACCAGCACCCGCGCTTCCGGAACCGTGACAGTCACCAGCCGTAGCCTATCGCTTGCGCTACGCAGCTATTCCTCTTGGTGTTCACGGGCTAGACGAACCAAGGCATCTTTGATCGACTCGCCGGGCTGCACTCCAAAGAGTTCTCGGGCGCTAGTTGTGGTAATGAAGGCTGGGATGTATATCTGCTCAGGATCCACGTCTTCGAGGAACACCGGCATTAGCGTGTCAACCGGGCCCTCACGACTGGCGGTGGTATCCTGCTCGCTCAAGGTATCCCCCACGAACGCGCCGGCACGCTCGGCCTCGTCGAGGTTGGTCTCGTCGAAATTGGTCCGAGTCTGGTCGTTCATACTCGCGCCTCTTGGGGTCGAAGTAGGTCTGCTTGGGTGGCTGGCGGGTACGATCCTTGTGTATGCTCAAGTCTGAAAGTTTTCATAAAGGTGCCACACTTTCATCCGCGTCTCTCTCGAACGCCTGGTTAGGCGCTCCCAAGCTCCAACGCAGCCCGTAGAGCCGGGCTGAGTTCAGATAACTTTTCGTGAGGTAGTGAACCGACATAATTCGTAAGAACAGATTTAGGAAGACTGACCAGTTCATCACAGTAAATGCTGCTGTCATGTTTCAGGCCGAGTTCTACTCCAACCGGCACCTGTGTGGAAAGCCCATGATATGCACTGTAGATGGGCGCACAGATAACCGTTGAGAATTTGGAGTCAATCAGGACTTGGCGGCTCACCACGACAAATACTCGTGATCGCCTTGGATCACGGGGGGAAGGGTGAAGGACTCGATATAGATCACCTCTTTTCACGGAATGACCTGATAGCCAAGAATGTCTTCCGCTTCTCGGTTCAACTCTTCAGCGTGGCGATCCAGAATCTTAAGCTCATCATTCGTAAAGCGATGAGTGATAAAAAAACAGTGGAGCGCTTCCGCTACCAGGGCAGAACGTTCTTCGGGTCGAGGTGCTCGCTGATCAAGCTCAGCAACAAGCTCATCAGGGAGAGTGATAGAAGTCTGAACAATCATAGGGCGCACTGCAGAACCCGTAGGCTGGGTTGAGGAACGAAACCCCGCACCTAAATTTTCCGGTTATCCGCGCCAACAGCACGTTATCCCTGGCGACCAGTGGATTTAGGTGCGGGGCGAAACCCAGCGAAGACGGCTAAAGCATTCTGGGTTACGGCGCGTTCGACCCTGCCGGCACATACCAATATCGCAGCACGCGCCTAACCCAGCCTACCTGCTATTCTGAAGGCTAACAGGCGGCTTGTTGTTATCAGGGTCGTTTGGCCTCCGTTTTCACCTTTCCGATCCGGTCGTCGAAAGTTTGTCCCTGTGCGGACCTGTCAAGTCGCACTGCTGACGCCGGCGCTTGAGCTCGGCCCGCATCCACTCGCTCGAAACCTTCATGTCATGCCGCAGCAATGCGCGCTCGGATTTGGTCAACACTCGAGGCGGCCCTGAGATGTCCTGCCTCGCTTTGCGTGAGATAGTCGATGTCATAGCCAAAAGTCTCTCTGCAGAACGCATCCATTGCGGAACCATGTTTTCGAGCAATCGCCTCCAGCATAGTGGGTTTCACAGCGAGATCAACCCCCCTGCGACGTGCCGTCATGACCGAAGCGCCAATCACTTTACCGCCTCGATTAAGGAACCCGTTCACTTCCCATAGGTGCAATGGGATAAAGAACCGTCGATGCGGTGAGTTGATTCCGACCGATTTGCGTTCATTGGCGTTTATTTGCGGCAAGAAAATGATTTCCACCGTAGCCTATCGCTTGCGCTGCGCGGCTATTTCCCTTTGGCGTTCAAGGCGAGCCAGAGCGTCCTCAAGAGATTCGCTGGGCTGCATTCCGAAAAGCTGCCGGGCGTTAGACCTGGTGACGAAGGCCGGAGGTTCCAGATATTGGTCGTCCTCAATGAACACCGGCATCGATGTGTCAACCGGGTCCTCACGACTTGCGGTGGTATCCTGCTCGCTCAAGGTATTCCCCACAAACGCACCGGCACGCTCAGCCTCGTCGAGGTTGGTCTCGTCGAAATCAGTCCGAGTCTGGTCGTTCATACTCGCGCCTCTTGAGGTCGAAGCCCGTAGGCTGGGTTGAGGAACGAAACCCAGCACTAAAGCATGCTGGGTTACGGCGCGTTCGACCTTGCCGGCACATACTAATATCGCAGCACGCGCCTAACCCAGCCTACGTCGTACTCCGCAGGGAGGTCCGTTCTTCCATCGGGACATATGGCCTTTGCTCGTACCCCGTATAGATCTGCCGTGGCCGGGAGATCTTCTGCGCAGGGTCATTCAGCATTTCCGTCCATTGCGCCAGCCAACCGGCAGCGCGCGGGATGGCGAACAGCACCGGGAACATATCCGTCGGAAAGCGCATGACCTGGAGGATGATCCCGCTGTAAAAATCCACGTTGGGGTAAAGCTTGTGGGAGACGAAATAGTCGTTTTCCAGGGCGATGCGTTCCAGCTCCAGGGCGATATCGATCAATGGATTGCCGCCGGTGACCTCGAAGACGTCATAGGCCACCTTCTTGATGATGCTGGCCCTGGGGTCGTAGCTGGTGTAGATGCGATGGCCGAAGCCCATGAGGCGGATTTCGCCTTTCTTGACGCGTTCGACATACGCGGGAACAGCGGCTACGGAGCCGATTTCCTCCAGCATCCGCAACACGGCTTCATTGGCGCCTCCGTGCAGGGGTCCGAACAGGGCGGCGGCGGCGGCGGCGACCGCACTGTAGGGGTCCACACGGGAGGAGCCGACGCTGCGCATGGTGGCGGTGGAGCAGTTCTGCTCGTGATCGGCATGCAGCAGAAAGAGGACATCCAGGGCCCGGGACAGGGCTGGGGGCACCTCATAGTCGTGCTCGTTCATGTAATCGAGCATGTAGAGGAAATTACCGGCATAGCCCCGGCTGATATCCGGGTAGTTATGGGGGCGGCCGATGCGGACCCGGTAGGCGAAGGCGGCGATGGTCGGCAGCTTGCCGAGAATCCGCCACATCTGCTTTTCCCGGCTCTCGGGGTCGTCCACGTCTCTGGCCCTCGGATGGAAGGTGGACATGGCGGCTACCGAGCTGATCAGAATCCCCATCGGGTGGGCATCGTAACGAAAGGATTCGATGATCCGGACCAGGTTCTCGTGGATGTAGGTATGCCGCATGATGCGGGTGGTCCAATGATCGAGCTGCTCCCTGGTCGGCAACTCGCCGTAGATCAGGAGATAGGCGCACTCGAGAAAGCTGCTTTTTTCGGCCAGCTCTTCGATGGGATAGCCCCGATATCTGAGGATGCTCTTCTTCCCGTCGATATAGGTGATCGAGCTGGCGCAGGCCGCCGTGTTCATGTAGGCGGGGTCGTAACTCATGATCCCGAAATCGTCGGCGTCCAATTTGATCCGACGCAGCTCGGGGGCACGGATGCTGCCGTTTTCTATCGGGATCTCGTAGGTCTTTCCATTGCGGTTGTCGGTGATGGAAAGCGAATCTTTCTTCATGCTCGTTTTCCTCCTGTGGAGGTTTGATCCTGTCCGATGCAAGCGCCACGGTTATGAAACGGTTACGGGCAGTGCTTAATGTGTAGTGATCGTGTCTTCTTCCAGCGAAGCAGGCAAAGGTTCAGTGGGAAATCCATCACTACCTGTTAAGCACTACCCGGTTACGAATAGGTTATCCGAAGGCCTGTCCGGCTTACGGCTGTCGATCCCCCGCTACGAATGCGCAAGCCGGACAGGCCCTGAGAACGGAAAACAGGGGAACGCGCCGGGTTGCCGTCACTCCTGGAATTTCTTCACACACAGTGATGCGTTCGTGCCTCCGAAACCGAAGGAGTTCGACAACGCATACTCGATGTCGATGTCGGTGACCGGCTCGCGGGCGAGCTTGAGTCCCGTGCATTTGGGATCGACTTCCTGGATATTCATCGACTCATGGATGAACCGCTCCTTCATCATCATCAGCGCCATGATCAGCTCCGCGGACCCGGCCGCCCCCATCATGTGACCGGTAAGCGATTTCGGGGCGGTGACCCAGGGGCCGTCCTTGCCGAATACTTCCCTGATCGCCGCCGCCTCTTTCGCGTCTCCTACCGGGGTGCTCGTCGCATGGGGACTGATCAGGTCGATATCCCGCGGGTCGATCCCCTCCATCGCCATCCGCATGGCCTTGACGGCGCCCTCGCCGGAGGGCTCGGTCATGTGATATCCATCGGAGGTGGCGCCGTAACCGACGATCTCCCCATAGATCGGTGCCCCGCGGGCCAGCGCATCCTCCAGGGTCTCCAGGATCACGATGGCGGCTCCACCACTGATGATGAAGCCGGCCCTATCCTTATCGAACGGGCGACTTGCCGTTTCCGGGGAATCATTCAGGTTCGACAGGGCCGGCATGGCGTCGAACATGACCGATTGGGTCCAGTGGAGGCCCTCGGCGCCACCGGCGATCACGCAATCCTGGCGTCCCGTCCTGACCATCCACCAGGCCTCGCCGATATTGTGGGCACTGGTCGCGCAGGCCGATGAAATCGAGAAGCTCGCGCCTTTGATCCCCAGGCTGGTTCCGACCGTGGCGGAGCAGGAGCTCGTCATCGTCTTCGGGACCCAACGGGTGCCCGCTCTTTTCGGTCCTTTCTCGAGGGCGGCATTGACGGCATCGACGACGTCTTCGGTGGAAGGACCACCGGCACCGATGAGCAGTCCGGTCATCGGATGCGACCGAACGGCATCGGGAAGATCGGCATCGGCCAGTGCGGATTCCGCGGCCTGATAGGCCCAGCCCGCCTGCTCACCCATCCATTTGTGCACCTTCAGGGAGAGACCTTCCTGATACCCGCGCTTGATCTCTCCGATCACATTCGACCGAAACTCCCGTTCTTTATATTCCGGGCAATACACGATGCCGGATTTGCCCTCCATCATCGCTGCCGTTACGTCTTCTTTCGTGTAACCGAGCGGACTGACGATTCCCACGCCGGTTATGACGACTCTTCTGTACATAATCTGTTCTCTTTGTCGATTCAGGGAAAAAACCGGAAAGACGATAGACTACAACACGGACGGCCCCCCGAAAAGCACCGAATCATTCAGGATTGCTTTTAACCGGACACTTCTAAAACAAGGGTCTAGATAACTTTAGAGAGGATTTCTCTCAGTAAAATGAGTATTATATCATATAAGTTTTCCTCCCGATGATCGAATCTGAATTCACATTCTTCGAGGTGTAGATGAAACGTATGTCTGGGAACACCATTGAATTTTGCAAGCCTCCGTTTGGCCTACGACCAGAATGATTCAATGCCATTGAGATGACAAGTACCGCGG
>Ga0209454_1000824_pt1 | contig 17463 bp, 8 predicted proteins | sample WorMetHERISLAND1_2_FD_187400 | JGI IMG/M metagenome (GOLD analysis project Ga0209454, IMG submission 187400) | Marine gutless worms symbiont microbial communities from Max Planck institute for Marine Microbiology, Germany - Olavius geniculatus... | ecosystem: Host-associated > Annelida >... | reverse complement strand
AAAATCGGTAGGCGGTCATGTTAAAAAATCTATAAATTCGTCGTTTTTCAACAGAATCACATTTTATTTGGCTGTTAGATGTAGAAGGTTTCAGTAAATCAAGCTGTAAAACTTCGTATTAAAATCCCAAACGGTTGCTGAGAAAACGGCGAAAAAATTTAGGGGTCCACTTTTTTCTGCCGCACCCTGTACGCGCGGAGTTCGCGCGTAGTCCGCGCGGATCCGCTACGGATACGCTCTAATCGATCACGCTGCATAAACACATTCACGCACAGCGCGTACTACGCGCGGTATACGCGTACGCTGTCTGCTCAAATCGAACTCGACTCGATTCGGGCGGATCCGCCGAGCTGAGCGGACTGCCGACACGTGCGTATCCGTATTTTAAACCTGCGTATCTGCCGCAATGCTGTCCGGATACGCTGCGGATCCGCTCCGTGTCCTCTCCTGCATAGCGTTTTATAGTCTGCGCGGACGCGTAGTGTGAATACCGCGTAAGTCTAGTAATAGGCCTATCTACAACTTGGTTGGACAGCATTTCGCCTAATCTTTTTTTGATAGGCGGACCAACAACAACGACTTGCTTTGTCGTTTTTGCCTCTTTGACAAGATCTGTTTTGTCGTTCATCATTTTTTCTGTACCATTTTTTGGCCGACCGTAAGTAAGTATACGACGGGTGTCGTCTCATTTCGCCTGATCTCATTTCGCGTCGTATACTTACCCTAACCCTAATCCTAACCCCAACCCTAGTTCGATTTCGGTTGGGGCTCTGCAGTAGACCCAACTGGGGGAGCGATTAGGCGAAATGAGACGACACCCTACAACTTAAAGGAACTGCACAGTATTAACCTTACCGTTCTGATACGGGTACTACAGTGAAGCAGTGATAGTATAAAATGAAATCTACATTGATAGCTGTGTTTAAGGAGGACAAAGCAGGCCATTAAGACTCGCGGGAGCTGACCGCTGTATAAAAGTCAATAAAACTGACGTTGACGCAATTTATTGTTCGGCATACGTCATTGTCGATTTTCCGATGGTAACGCAAGCAGGAAAAGATGCTATCATGCGAACTGTAGGCACTAGACGGTACTCGTACCAGTACATTTGTCGTCATCAATTAGCTTATCTGTAGCAACTCTGGCCAGCAGCTTCAAGACTGATGCATCGCATAAAGTGAGTGACGTTAGCTACAGCAGACAACTATGGCTGCATCCAACAAAAATCCACGGTCGAGTTAGGACAATGCATGTTAGTCAAAATACACCGTGTCTCAATTAAAAAACGTACCACTTTATTTTTTGAATAACTCCGTGAAACATTGGCCGATTGTGATAGCCTAATTTTTCGTCGGCAGCATCAAAGAAGAAACTTGACGTACATGACTATAGTTTAGCCCACAGGTCAGGTTTAGCCCATCTCACCTTAACCATGTGTCGCATGGACTATTACGCCTAAATATCGACTGTCGCTTGTGAAATGCAGAAGTCATAGTTCGGCAGTTTACAACAATGAATTCATACTGAGTAGTGCTTGCGTCGGCTCAAAAATCACTGAGACAATTTGTTATAGCCTATATTCAATATTAATCGTATATATTTTAAGATCGTGCGTCAATGAACTGAAATGATGCATCAACAGCGACTGAGCTGGGTCACAAATTATTGAACGTGCTGTTGGCGAGTCGCGTTTATATATACACTTATACATACATCCGCTTGCGTTCGTGCTGGAAGAGGACATTTTTAGCAGAAGCAACAATAAAATGATGTGATGCAACAAGTATGACTTTCTGAGAGATAATGACTGTTACTCGTGTTTGTCGCTATTCGGCGAATCATTTCTGGGCCGACACATGCAGCACCCAGTGTGAATTCATTGTTGTAAACGGCCAAACTACGACTTATGAATTTCACAAGGTAGTGTTGCAACGGTATTATGGTGAGGTGAACTAAACTACAGTCACTTAGGCCTATGTCAAATTTCTTCCTGATGTTGCTTGCCAAAAATTAGCAAAATCGGCTAATGTTTCACGGAGTTATTGAAAAATAAAAAGTGACGCGTTTTTATTGAGACTCGGTGTAAATCTACATCGTCTTGAATACTAATCGCATTTTTCTTGTCGATTTGTAACAGTACAACTAGGCCTAATCGTGACAAACCAGGTGCGGTTTATCTATGAAACACGTGCTTGCAAAATATATCAAGTCACCTCTGACAGCCAACCGCTAGTTTTCATTAAGTAAAGTAACACTCGTAAGTTATGTGATACAGTAACGATTAAAATGTTGGTTATTTTGTTATGTGTGGTAAAATCGCTGTTGCCTAAGAGAGATACTGCATTGATTTTTTTATACGATTTGCATGCTATATGTCAGCCGCGTCAACTGTTACAGACTTGGGAGCTAATGTTGGCCTGCGTGTTCCACTTAAATGTGTGACCCGGAGCGAGCAGGCAAAATTGCCTGTGTACCGTGTCTCACCCGTCTGTATGATAGGCGTGGTAATAAATTAGACACGGCCATGTCCACACTGAGCTTTATTGCATGATGTCGACTCGATGACAATATACCATCAGCAGGCAGCTTTGTTAGCGGGTGGGCACTTGACACGACGACGACCACCCACGTTGTTCAAAGCAAGCCCCGTGTGACCAGCATGCTCTGCACAGATGCCGTTAATTGCCCCGTACTGCAGTCTGCAGACACGAACGCAATGGACTACTTCAAACATCCAGTGCAATCCAGTGCAGTGCTTGTTTGCCACGAGCCCAATTAATACACCGCAACTCGAGTGAAATAAACCGATCTTTCGTGAAGTCATCCACACCCAGCAGGCCCAATATGAGTATGATTTCACACGAAAACAACTTAGAAATAACAAACTGTAAGCACAGACAGCGGAAGGTGTTTGAAAGTGGGGTCTAGGAGGAGGCTCTGCATAAGAGGGTCAAGCTAGCGAGTGAAAGCTTGACCATTTAACCACAACCAGCAACAACTTGGCCTGAATATCTGCATCTCACACTTTGCCACATCTTTTTACTGCTCTTCATTCAAGAAAAACTTTTTTTAAAAACCAGTAACAATTTATTTACGCATGAAAGGGGAAACAAATAAGACGGCATGCCTCCTACTCAGTGGGTGCCCTTTACCACGTGGTCTAGAACTGTATGAAAGCTGCACGTTTGCAAACTTATGGACGATCAAGCACTACATGAAGCACATTAGACCAGTAGCAAACAGCAACACATTCTTACACTGTTACAAATATGTATTATTTCAAGCAACACTGCTTGAAGACTGGATTGTGCATTCAACAACACACATGTACCAATATCTGTATAAATAACATAATATAATAACAACATAATAGAATAAGCAAGCAATCGACAGCACAGATAGCAGATCAACAAAAACATTCCTTCAAGAAAAAAACACACCGCAACACTCACGACTCAATGCACCAACTCAGTAATGATAATTACTCTAACTTCACAAATTTGGCAAACTTCTACAGCACCATAAAAGCTTAACAATACGGCGACGACCAAACTGTCTTTTCTTTTGCTATTTCTGTCAGTTCCGCAACTAAAAGCAATAGCATCTTAACAGCTCAAATGCATTTGTCAACAAGTTTGGCACAAACTAAATACCACCCCGTGCTATTAAACTTAAAAAACAGGCAGCTGGATGGAAACTTGCACACATCCACGCACACCCATACCGAATGCATAGTCATAGTTGCCATAGTTCACACTGTTGCGGGATGGGGTAACAAAATGATACCAACAATCTAACTGCTAGCTGCTACAGCATTTTTAATCTCAACTCTGTGCTAAAACAATTAACACTGAGTGAGACAAATCTCAGGCTTCAGTTTATTACTCATCACTCAAATCCTCAGCAAATTTTGCATGATAATTCCAGTCAGGTCCATTAGGAAAATTTCATACAAAACACGCAAAATAAGATTACATGTTAATGCAATTAACCTAGTTTCTGCCTTTGTTCCATACTGGCCATTCTGCTCATGGTTGATGCAATCAGTTGCAAGTGGCAAATGAACACAAAACTTAAATCGTGCTAAGCTCCTTGGGTTAGCCACTGGCCCACCAAGCTTTTGCTGCTGCACTCCATAGAAAAAGCATGTTCTGCATTTACAGTTTATTGACTGGGAGAGCAAAGTTTCATATCACACTCAACAAACAACTCTCCTACTGAGACCATGGGATAGTAGCCATAGTAATTAAGCATTACACGCATCTGTAGCTCTCTGAGGAAACCTCTCTTACAGCCACGGAAGCTCACCTGCCATATGAGAACACAGAGTGTTAACTTGTTGTGATTGTTTGCATGCCAAGTCCCTCAGGAGCTGAATGTATGGGAAGAACGGCAGGGACGAGGGCAAATACCTCAGAGTGTTACCTGCCACCTAACATGAATAAATGCACCCCTCCTTAGGCTGCGTTCACATAAACACTAGTACGAGTCCGGCACTGTATGGGTTCCTGTATACAAGCTTCGGCAAACACGAGTTTGCGTGCATTTTAATGGCAGCCGTTCACATACATACGAGTGCGGGTTACCTGTGAATTTCATTCGTACAAGTAGTTTCTGTGCAGCTCGTGTTTTTATCCAACTCATAGAAAGTAAACTACTCGTAAATAGCACTAATATAATTTATAAAAACTGTGACACATATTTGACGTCAGAACTGACGTCATCGTAAAATTGTTCATCGTTAGAGATGTGCGGTTTGAAAAATATTAACTTTGTAGTGGAATTTTGTTGTTTAAATGGCGAAGCATTTCTTCGATTCAATTTTATTCAATATGGCCGACACGCGTTTAGTTATGTGCTTGTACAAGTGACCATGAACGCTCCACTCGTACGGGTGAAGCTTCTACGGGCCATAAACGGAAACCCGGACTCGTACTCGTGTCTGTGTGAACGCAGCCTTAGTCTCAGCCAGACATGCCGGTATTCGATTTACCTACCCAAGAGGGATGGAAAGCTGAGTTTACCTGGATGGTTGGTTATGTCATGTATATTCCACAGTGCCAGTACATCATCAAACACAAATCAAATAACGTTTCCAAAAACCAAGTTCAGCAAAAGCACCAAGCTGTATCAAACTCCAAAATAATGATAACATGTGAATGCCAATCAACACAACGTCAAGGCATTTCAAGAACAGTTCCTCTCTAGACAATGTATTCAGTTTGTGGCTGCGGCGTCTGCGCAGGCAGCATGTCGCCACTGCACGCAGCAGCCGAATCCAGAGCTCTCTGAACAGTATCTGGCAGATGATCGGATATCATTCCAGCACCAACGAGAATCTCATCAAATGACTCTGGCTCTGCCCACACTGCTCTGTACTCCACTGCCCCACAGCAGGTGCTGTAACAAACATCTGCAGAATGTTTTCTGTTGTCACTGCACTGCACACATATTGCTGCTTATCTCAGATCAGTGGCATTGTGGCTGGGGGAAGACATGGCAAATAGAAAACAAATGCCCCCATAAATTTTGGACTGTAAAAGATTTGTAAAAAAATCTTTGTTATCTGAAAATTGTCGTCCAAAAATTCAAAATTTAGAGCTGAAAACCCCCATTTAAAAAAATTAAGGAACAAAATTGAAATTTTGAGCACCTTGTTGAAAATTTGCAGTTGTCTGTTGGAATTCTGTTTGAAATCTGCAGTATCGATTAATTAATTAGAATCTTTTGCCCCGCCTCCTTTTTTAGCCGACAGCGCCGCTGTCTCAGTTAGCAGGCTTCACATAGGACAGGTTGTATCGGTGATAGACTCATTGTCAGGAAATCATGCCGACTGGAAAATGTCCATCACCCAAGAAATCAACTTCTCCGATATAGATATAATATGAAATACTACAAAGTGAACCTGACAGCAAAGTTAGCTATATACTGCACAATGCAACAAGTGACCCAAAACTGCAATTTTTTGACAAATTCTGAACAAAATTTCCTAACATTGCATGCCAAGGGGCGTGGTTATTACTGATTGTCACACATTTGCTTGTTCGCTGCTGAGAGGCTTGTTCATCGTGATGAATGCAAAGAGGACATATATCAATTAATCGCGCAAAACTCACCGTGTTTCTTGACTTTCCTCCAGAAACAGAATACGACCAGGCAAGACGAGTGCAGTCTGCATTAGGTTATGGACAGGTGATGATGACTCATCAGGCTATCAAATACACATATACATCAAGTCAACTGAACAGTGACTGGTGAAGTTTAGACAACGACTTGGCTTTGTGGTAACAGCACTGCAGTGTATTACAAAGATACTCTACATAAAGCCAGGTCAATTACTGACAGATTTTTTTAATAAGCACAAATTTATCAGCAAGCTACTCACAATGGAAAAAAAACAGCTGTTAGACCAAAACTACTAAAGGCAACTTTTACTATATTTTATTCGCGTGCCACTTTGAGGCGATGATTCGATGGCAACATATCAGCCAATCAATTAATTAATCAAAACACATTCGTACAGTGCCACAGGTCGTAAAGGAATTAGAGGCACACCCCTCGATACATGTGGTGCTGTAACAGTGCTGCAAAACAGTTTAAGAAGTTTTAACTGCAATTAGTTATGCAATTAAAAATCACGTTATTTAACGAAAAACAGAACAGCACGTTTCACAGCCAAACCGTGTCACCTGCTGCTGGTGGCTGTCAGTGTAGAGTGATGAGTGGACAGCAGCCTCCGCATCCAGCAGTGGCTGACGCTGCTCCTCATCTGTATCACTGCGAGCATCATCCTCATCCATGCTGGCAGGTATACAGCACAGTGTGTTCCACGCCCCACTCAACAGAATACGATACTAAACCAATAACAACAGCACCCAGATCATTCCTTGCTATCACGCTTGAACATCTACTGGGCACGTGCCACTGCTTGCAATTGTTCTATGTTCACCAAAAATCACACAATTTTTCACATAACACCAACACCGTACATTTTTCTGCATTATAGGCTGTTGTGCTTTAGTGAGTTACAGATACTGGGATTCTACTCGTTTCTATTTGGTGCATTTTGCTGCAAACAGAAGTTATTAATAAACATTGCGGATATTACTGCTACTTACAAATTCAGTTATATCTCGGCTAAATGACACAAAAATCATCGAACATGTAAAAAGAGCTCCTCTAACAAATTCCAAGTTAACTTGCACCAAATTAAAAGTGGCCTAAATCCAAAAAATTGGCCAGTTCAACAAAAAATAAAAGTAGTACTAATAGCACTGTAGCAGTAATTCAGCATTTTCATTCGGTACCACCATCCATAAAGTTACTTAAATGAAAGCGAAAGCTAAAAACAACTCATCTAACATAATTTTAAAAAAAACATTCATATTTCATAACTGATAAAAAATTCATCAAAATGACACATTAAAATACACAATTAAAAATGCATGTAAATAAGCAATAAGAAGCCATAAGGCTACCTTAGGCAGTCGACAAGTGTGCAGTTCATTCAGCATCTGTTTTTTAAAGTTGTCCAGAGTAATAACGCCCAGACGAGGAACCAGGTCTTTACCGATGATGACAGAGCAGACAAACTGGCGCATGTACACTGACAGTGAGCGACTGCACAAAAGCACACCACACGCGAGTACTGAGTGAGAATACTCATGGGTATGCTACACAGTGTGGTCCACGAAAAATGTACACACTTAACAAATCACATCAAATTTAAATAAATTCAGCACATTTTTACCACAAAAACAATTTTCTGCATAATTCTGGGATAGTACGAGGGTCGTTCCATAAATAAGTTACAAAACGGCATCATTCTGTTCGTTTTCCAAATATAAAAAACTCCAAAAATAAACATTTTGTAAGAAATTTCATTTTCAATACATGTAAAATTTTTTTGGATGATGATGTCATTATTGTAACGTCACCTGCTCATAGAACACAGACTATCTGTGTATATTTTCTCCGCCAATAATATATCATAACTCGCAAGTGATAAACAGCATAGAAACATACACAAAAAATGAATAGCCTTAGTTAATGTCACCTCATTAAATTTAAAGGTTAGTGTTATATTTATCAGCATATTGTCCGAGTTCTTTCAAACATTTTGTCTTATATGTCAACAAGCTTCTGAATGCTCTATGCAAAGAATGATGCTAGCTGGCAGTGGCTGCTGTCCAAGCTACTGACGAACGACTTAACTGATTGGACCTCAGAATCTTATGTGAATTTCTGCCCAGTTAGCATTTTCTTACATCAGATGTGTATTGTTGGTTTCGTAAAACACTTGTCACCTTATACTGGAGTAAATTTCATCTGTACTTATTTCTTTTGCCCACCAAAAGCGAATCACAACATGCTGTTCGTTATGGGACAAATTTAGTGGCAACGTTACCAAGTTTAATATGTATAAATGACATCACAGTGATGTCATCGTAATAAAACTCACAGGTGATAACCAGAATTAAATTTCATATAAAATGTATATTTTGGATTGTTAGTATTTGGAAAACTAACAGAATTATGCTGTTTTGTAACTTTTATGGAACGACCCTCACATATCTCATCTCAACAAAAATTCATGAATTTGATACAAAGAAAATACAAATTTAATAAAAACATTTGGAGTTCGTTAATCGACGTAGCTATTTTGTGTAGAACAAGAAGCCAACTAACAGTGTAGGTAAAATGTCTTCACAAACCATGCTCGAAGTATCTACCTTATTCATCAAACACATAAACAATAGCAATATTTATATTTTAAAAAAGTTTTACTGCCCTTGGTAGTAAAGATTCCAGGTTTAAACACAAAAGTTCTATTTCCATTGGACTGTGACATATCCAAAGAAATAACCAAAGAAACAAATCAAAGCACTCAGATAAATTGTAATATAAGAAATCAGTTAAAAGCACAACATGCTGCTAACGTGATATACAAACCTGACCAGCCAGCCAGGTGGAGAAAATGCAAAACACATCACGTTGCTGTATTCACGCTGCAGAAGTGTAGCCAGAATGGCAGCCGTACCCGCTCCCAGGCTGTGACCAGTCACAACTAGCCGATAGCCCTAGTACACACAGAAACAGCAGTAATGTGTTCAAACTAAAAGTGAGTGAGTTAGTAGAGGTGAAACATCCCACTGAAAACATAATAATAAAACACAACATTTAACCTTTACAGAAAAAAACCCATATAAAACAAATGAAACACAACAATTGATCCTAAGCCTAAGGTTGTAAGAACTGCGCATTATGAGCATGCATATGTAACAACAGTGATCGTAGTTCTAACAATCTTTCCTCTTATCCTCCAGACAGTCATTAATCTCAGAATACTGTGGTGACCCGACAAAACCTAGACCGTCAAAACCTGAAAACAGTGATGTAGGCTTAGGTTTAGGGAATAAGATTAAGGATAAGGTTGGGGTTAGAAATTAGAGTCACAGACAGGGTTATGGATTAGCATTCAGGATAGAGCTAAGGATTGGTATAAAGTTAGGGTCAGAGATTAGGGTTAGGAATAGAAATAGGGTTATGTAAGGGTTAAGGTTAAAGTTAGGGTTAGGGATTATAGATAGGGATAGAGTTACATGTAAGGTTAGGGTTACGGTTCATTTAGTGGGTTAGTTCTGTCAGTCCAGGTTTTGACAGGAAACCGAATACTGCATATTGGAAGATGGGGGGAAATTCAAACTTAAACTCCCATCCACATAGTCCCACAGTGGATTAACAACAAAGAATTCAATCAGTTGATTGATCAATCAACAAGTAATCAACACTTCTTAAAAATCGACAAACTATTCAATCAACTGTTCCCAAAACACTAACAGATAGATATTATGACACAAACAGAGCACCTACCGATCAGAATATTTTGGCACTATAGCGCTATACACCATGTCCCAAAATTAGCGGCACCCCTGTTTCAAACACACCTAATTCAGTTTGTAGTTCACGGATTTCAACGAAATATTTTACACTGCACTATCTTAACGTTACTTACCGTCACACCCATTATGACGTACGCACTTTAGTGTGTGCTCAATATAACGTCATTATGACGTCAGAGTTTGTTTACATTGAGATACATTCAATGCATTGTTATTGACAAAGGGATTAAACAGCTGCATACCCATTTTAGACTACGAGCTTGTGTTGAGGCCAAAGGTGGCCACTTTGAGCTCAAACTCTAAATGCTAGCTCAAAATGACTGTCCCCATGACTGTTTCAAATTTTGTAAAAATCTATCAGGTATTAACGATTTTACACTAACTTATCTGTAGGGGGTGCCACTAATTTTGGGACACGGTGTACAAATCGCTTTTATGTATGTTTACATTTACATCGAAATTAAGTATAAAATCAAAACAATGTGGCACAAGTTAACAGCTAACAATATACTAGCTAACAATATACTAACAGGGGCTTTCTGAAAAGCAGTCTCAAGCAACTGTTTGTCTACTATTGTTGATGCTACGTAGACAGCAGCTCGTAATATGCCGCTGTGTGCTTTAGCATCATCAATGTCATCAGCTGTAGCAACTTCATCTGCATCGACCGCCAGGTCTGTTAACGCATCCTGTTCAACAATTCCACAAACTTACTGCAACATTCAGTCATACTCACACATTCATCTAAAACAACAGTTGGCAAATCACAACTGTTAAAATAAACTAAGATAAAAACAATGAATACACTGCTGCGATTCCAACAATAGAAGTCCAAAAATAGCAACAGACAGATTAATAACTGTCTTCATACAGAGCCCTGGTTATAAAAAGTTTGTTAGCAAAGTGGCTTGACTACTGAGTAAGTTGCAGCCAATGCCATCAGTTGCAAAAGCAGTAGTGGCTGGAAGAATCAGGTAGTAAAGGCTGCAGCATGAGCAGCGAATTCATTGTGACAAGTATGCCTTACGTTCTAAATGCATTTTAATTTTTTGTTTACCACTAACCAGCTAATGTTCAAAGATTACTACTATAAACTGAACCAAAATAAAGATTCCGTAAAAAACCTGCAAACAGACAAAACAAAATTTTGTACAAATTGGACAGCATAATTATTGGTTATAGTTTAGCTTAAAAAATGAGCACAGCACTTCTTCATTACATAAACCATTCAAAGCAAACCTTTAAAAAATATCCACTGCATTTAACTTATATTGCTTATATTGCACACAATCAATCAGCAGCCGAAAATATAATAAAAAGGAGGCATAAATATTAGTATGTGTACTGTAAAATATTATTCAATCAGACTTGAAAACCAGCTGGCCTATAATATCACACAACAGAAAAGTATAATTAATTTAATTTAATTATCATAAATCTATAGAGTTTTCTTCAACATTCTCCATGATCGGAATCGAGGCGGGTAATGCCAAATGTAAAAAATTTCGCAGGATGGGTAATCTCTGGGTGCAGGAACGTTCGTTAAGGGGGCGGCAAAATGTCAGAATTCATAAAAAATTACCTATATACCAGGTCTATTTGAGAGCCTATAATCCTTAAACGTATTATGACGACTTCCAATTCCCATATATCGTTGGATGGCACTTTGGTTTGGCTATTATGTGGCCCTTGAACATTAGTGCTATGTTAAAAAATGAGCTCGCAAACAACCCGTAAAACGACAAAAAATAAGTAAGCAAAAAACTTAATACCCCGAAAATTTTTTGGGGAAGGGGTAGGCTGGGTACCTGGGTGGGTCATGGTAGAGGACATGAACTATGACCCACAAATACACTTTGAACTATCTGGGCCTTCCTCGAAAATTGGGGGTGTCACTTTGGGGGCATTGTAGATATTCCTCCACAATATGCAACCAACCAGAAACAACCATTAATACAAACACATTCAAACACTACAGACAAAAACATTCCTAAGCTTCTACATAATAATGACATGTGATTGAGTTATCAAAAATATGACAATATTGCAAAATATGATAAAAAAACAAGCTATTTGACAGCAGAAACTCACATTCAATGAAAGTGTGCCACGCACAGCAATGACAACTGACTGATGTTGGTGATCAATTGCAATGTAAAATACAGTCTCGAATATCTGAAATATGTGACAAAATGTGTTTGACAAAAACTGACTGAAAATGAAAACCAAATGTGATTACAAATTACAACAACGAAAGCAACAAACAACAGCAATCTGTGTGTCAGACAATATAACCCTCGATTCAAAGGTGATAACTATAGAAACACATTACCTACTTGTGAACTGTGTACTAGTATATTAACAATATACACTGTGTCCAGAAAAATGTAACTACCTAGACATCATACAACAGAAGCATCAAATCGGAACTAATCTGAACATCAGTAACAGAGATATTTTGTTATCAATACTCAAAAATTAATAACTGCTGAGAAATATTTTTAATGAAATTTGGTGATCGCTTCAGCAACTTATTGGGGATTGAGTGTACAAAATTTTATTCAGATTTGACATTTCTATTGTACGATGTCCATGGGATTACTTTTTTCCGAACACAGTGTACTAAACAAGACATTACCCGGTTGGTGAAGTTAGCATAAACGATGTCATCCCTCTGAATGCCAGTACTGTGTAAGACAGCAGAAGTGTTGCATGTACAACAGTTATCAGCATGTACATTTTCTTCAGAATAACAACATGCACAACAGCTACAAAACAACACGATTCTTGCAATAATAGTGCTTGGTAATACACGATATAAAATAACACATAATGTAATTCTAACACATTCACAACAAACTAAAAAATACTAAACAGTAAAGCTCAGTACAGAGCATAATGAAAAAATACAAAAAGCAATCAGAAAAAGGCTTAAACTCCAAATCAACAGCAGCATATCACATAATACAAACAGAACAAGATCACACACAATTCCTGACACAGATTTAACCGTCAAAAACATATCTCACCTGCAGCTGCAGCACAGTTTACACGGCCCATACAAAATGTTGCTAAACACGAAGAACGGCCAGCCGTAACTTGCATGGGCGAACTTCATGAAGTGTGCTGCATTGTCGAGCGTCATCCACAGAGGCATGGACTGGTTGGATGAAGCAGTGTCAGGCGCTGCAACTTGTTGCTGTGTTGATGACGTAGAGTCTACGAAGTCTAAACGCACGGCTCGCATCTGCTGCTGACGCTGAACTAGGATCAGTCCAGCGACTATGTCACTTGGAACCACTTCAATTCCCTGCATACAGCAATGACACAAGTTAACAATTACATACTACTACCATCATTCTGCAGGTGCATACCGCATATTAGTAAAGCACACTCTAGCAAAAAAAATTAATGGTCTGTTTCCAGGCCATCAAAAGGGGGAGGGAAGAGAGGAAAGTTTTCCCCGCCCGCTGTGACATTTGGGGGTCCCACTATCACTCAAAAATATAAAGTACATCAAAATACACCATTTTAAAAAGCAAACTTCAACAATTTTCTCCCGAGATGGGCCCCACAAGAATGTTTTCCGGGGCCCCATTGTGGCTATTGACGTCCCTATCTGTTTCTTAGCAGTGCAAAACAGCAGATGCATATTAATTTGGCCACAATTAGGCTAGTACTCTTGTTATCAGGACTATACTACCACAGCAAAGTACATGTAGTACTGCTAAAGTATGTCACCATTAAACTGTGTACAAAATGCAGAAACAATGAAAACAGACAAACATGGAAGTAATCGGAGATCAAGTGAGCAACATTTTCAAAAGCATTTGCTGTTTGATTATTCTTTGAAGCACAGCAGCACAACAGATGACACCTATATATAGCAAACAAAGCACAAAAAAGTCACCAGTAGCAATTTGCTAAAAAAAAATTCACTAAACATGTAGAATATGTGTGCATTAAGTTGCACGCAAAATGCCGTGTCACAACTGTTAATTCATCAATAATAGTTGAAAAGAACAAAAAAAACATCATGTTCCAACAAAACAATTAGTTATTATGGTACAGGAAGAAGAGTGAGTGAGTGGGGTTTAACATCCCACTTGACACAGTATAGGTCATAGAAAAAGAAAATGTCTTCAAAATTTCAAAAAGTTAATTAAGGCTAGATTTCTTCAGCTAATTATAATTAATTCTTTTGCAATGTAGTCTAAGCTGACAGCCTATTCAATTTTGAGCTACGGTGTGCATTATTCACACTCAGTATTACAAACATGGACACCCTTTACAGCACAAATGTTAAAAGTACTCAAAAATGGTTCTTTTGCAAACACAATAAATGAAGTAACACAATGGCTCCCTTTCCAAACTAAAGTTTATACAAATATCCAAGCAGGCTAGCAACAAATACAGAACCTCCGTTTCCATAACTGCTGAGAATCTCGAACAGTGCTCAAATGTCGTCGACCAAGAGGATCAAAGAACAGCAAAATAAAGATGACGAATGCCAGCTGAAGCAGCCAGCTGACAATGACAACACTGCAAACCACTGCAACGGCATCCATGGGACAGTCCGTGCCAGCTTCATCACGAAATGCCCACTTAGTGCCAACTGCTATCCACACAAAGTCCGGCACTAGCAAAACGGTCCGCACGTACAGGAGACACGGAAGTCTAGCACGTGGTCGGTCATCAGCAACTGTTCCATGTGCACTTATGTAAATGATTGAAATGCACAAAAATATTGCAATAGAGAGCAGTAACAATGTGCCAACGTAATAAAAACGTAGCAAATGTCCGGTCTCACACTGATACAACAGATCATTGTGAGCAGCTAACACTGAAGCCAGTGCTACCAACCTGCACACAAAACAACATGACCCTTCTAAACAACAGAGAACATTTGCCTCAAACTTTCAACACACTAAATCCATGATTAAATCATTTACACTGTATAAACATTTTTTAATCAAATACCAGTATTTTTTTATACAATATGCTATATAATGCGTCAACAATATCTAAAAATATCTAGCACTAGTCCAAAAAATAAAACATCTTGTAATGCATGGTGTTATTGACAGTGCGCCACGCATGTTCCGATGTCGCACAGAAAATGTTATTGACCGTGCGAGCGAGCACGGCCATCCATTCAAATTGCAGTTAGGCCTATTTTCCGTGTATGCACACAGTCCAAACTTCTGAACTCGTTTATATGACATCTTGAGTAGTATTACGTCATCTAAGAATGCACATCTTGGGTGGTTCCTTGGGTGGCAGGCTTTCGTAGTAGGCCTAAAGGTTGACATGATTCGAAAGTGAAATATCAGCTGACCAGATTACTCAGTATTCAAAATTGTTCTAAACAAAACAACATTAACTATTTCTAGAGTTAGTTTTTTTGCTTATAATTAACTAATAACAGCAACGTGAACATACAAGTGCCCACGCAACTCTTTGCTTACATGCCGTCGGTGCACGTGTGCGATCCGTGCACGGTAAATATAATCATTGTTTTGTAATACGAAGATAATGAACAGAATTTTTATGCTCTGAAATAACTTAGAAAAATAATTACTGCTATTAACATACAACAACACATAAAAAATAGCAAACTGATACCATCCAGTCACTGCAAAAATTTGGAATAATACACAATTTTTTTTCGAAAAAAACACTCCAGACCTTCAACTTATCATACGTTTTCTAGAAGCAATCCCATAACGGCCTTAAACTTTACACTAAATGCTGTGTTGTCGGTAACTGGAACTTTCGTACCCGAAAAATTTTGTTCCCGGGAACGAAAGTTCCACCTATGGAAATTTCGTTCGTTGCAACTTTCGTTCCCTGGAACTTTCATTCTCAACATCAAAATTAGCATGAAACTTTCGTTCGCTAACATTGATTATTAGGCCTATATTGCACACAATTTTTGACACGCTTTTTTTAATTACAGCTATGCTGTAGGTGTTGATGGTACCATTGTCATCTGTCTCTCGTCTGTCCGTCTGTCTGTCTGTAACGAATGTATTGTGGATAAGCATTGGGTCATAGAGGAAAACTTTTTGCACGGATAATTAGTTCTGTGTCAGTGCTCTCTACGTATAAGGGAAACATTTTCAAATTTTGGGTCAAATAGACAGAGGTAGAAAAATGTGCATTTTCTCAATGGAAAACTAGCCATATCTCGCTTTTTCGGATAAAATAAATATCATCAAACTTGGATGACCTTGAAGGTCAGTACTGCAACAGGAAATGTATAAGCTGTAGTGCATCTTCTCTAGCACAACAGCTGGGCTTCCTTGCTATTATTATATCCTGTTGAAACTCTTAGCTATATACGTCTAGCGAGTGACACAAAATTGAAGCTTTTTTTCGCTGAACTATAAACACTACATAAGAATAAGGGGTTCAGTAATTATCAGTGTCAGGGAACCAAAGTTCCAAGGGACGAAAGTTCCCGAAGACGAAAGTTCCACCTATAGAACTCGGGTACGAAAGTTCCATGAATCTGTGTTGTCCAATTTGTGCGAAATGCGCATGCGGCTAACATTTGCTGGCCTTACTCTCCCTACTTCCCTTCCCCACCCGAATCCTAAAACTCTAAGCCTCTCCAGGTAAACTTTCCCTAACCCTAATCATAAGCCTGGATCACTACTTCAAAGTTCTTGGTGGGGAGATAGCGACCACTTCCGATTAGATGTATGCCGACAACACAGATATACCTGCAGTTACACGGGCTTATAACTTACCAAGCAATACGTATTATTAATTCGCCAAATGCAGGAAATACAAAGTCATCGCTTCCAATTTCCCATCGACGATTAAATGCAAAGATTCCAGGCATATTCGACAAATTTATTTCCACATTCGTTGAAAACCGGAAACTGTATCTACAAGAAAACTTACAGAAAAATCAATTTCTCTCAACATAGTATGTAAACAGGTTTCTCGTCATCAGTCATCAAGCCTCAGATTGCGACCACGAGTTACTTATTCTGTGGTGGGACTCATGTCACTCAGTTCGATCAAGCTGTGCGTTCTTCTTCTTCTTCTTCTCCACTCACTATTGTTACAAGGCCCGTGTCAATGCAGGCGTGGCACATGTTTGCCCGGACTGTGGAGTGGCACCACACTCCGTTGAACATTTGTTCCAGTGCCCCGCCTGCCCGACACAACTGACAATTCAAGACCTATGGGACGAACCAGACGCGGTAACTGATTTCCTCTAGCTCGACGACAACTAACGAAAGGAGAGGAGCTGTGGGCTACAACAACAACAACGAGTTCCTATATAAGCCGTCAATAGTAACCATCTCTATCTGCAGTGGTCTAGACGCAATTCTAAATGCGGACGGACATTATGCAGCGACGCATAGACACAGACAACAACAGACACGCTGCCTAAATATAAGGGTCGCTATATATGGCTTGTGCTTTTTGTTCTATTCAGTTTTGTTTTCTATTTAAAAGCCCATACGAGAGAGAAGAAGAAAAAAAGAAATTTATTTGAGTCAAGCAAAAATACAATTACAATTGATAATATAATACAACAGTT
>Ga0209454_1000823_pt1 | contig 17466 bp, 11 predicted proteins | sample WorMetHERISLAND1_2_FD_187400 | JGI IMG/M metagenome (GOLD analysis project Ga0209454, IMG submission 187400) | Marine gutless worms symbiont microbial communities from Max Planck institute for Marine Microbiology, Germany - Olavius geniculatus... | ecosystem: Host-associated > Annelida >... | reverse complement strand
TAAGTCGATGATGCGCGTTCGGCGTATGCCAATGCATTTGAGTTCGGGCCACGTGACTTTGATGCCGGGGAAATTTAACCCCCCCTTTTTACCCCCCTCCTCCTAATTTCCCCCAATCGGACTTAGGGTGCCGGGCGGACTCACGTTGGGCTTTGCCCCAAATTTCTAGTTATCTTTGTAATTAGTGTAATATTTTTAGTGATGCATTGCTGGGGCACAGCGTTGCATTGTTATCTTGTTATTACTGGTATACATCACTACTATATTGTCAGTATCATTGAAATAAGTGCCAAAAGACTTAACGGTACTAGTTAGTCCACCCGGGTTTATGTTTTGCTGTCGTTTAATTTTTTTCCTTTTTTACTTTCTTGCGAGATCTCCAAGCTTCAGCGGCCGCTTGCCACGAAATTTTGCACAATGCTCGGAACTGTGTTCAATTTTATAATCCCGGTACATAATTTTGGGGGAGCCTCCTCCCCCCAAAAAGAATTTAGGGCCAGAAACATGCAAAAATTGGCCTACTTTCGGTTAACTTCAAACTTCAATGGCGAATATCTCTGGAACGGATGAATATTTTCAAAATTGGCCAAGTTTTTGATCTACCGCAATTCCTTCGGTGTTCGGCGAAAAAAGTCCGGGTCCCTCTTTAAATTTTTTCAAAAGGGATCAAAAATTGGCTTAAATTTTGACATATTCGTGGCAATAACTTTTGGCGCAAAGGGATTACCCCCATTAAACTTTGCCACATGACGGGTCATAAAGTAGGCATGATCACTTACATACAAACTTTTGGGGGCCTGCACCGCAGAAATTTGGGAGGGCCAAAAATTCGAAAATTTGGCTCGATTTCGGACAACTTTCGTCTTTGACCTAAATATCTTAGGAATTCACCGAGAAATAAAAAATCGGAAACAAACTTGATCGACAGCTATCCCTGCTGGGTTCAACAAAAAATTTGGTGAACTTCAAAAAAGTTACAGGCACGGATGTTGACCCGCTCAAGTTCAAAATTCGGCACGATTTGGGTCAACTTTAAACTTTGACTGCTGATATCTCTGGAGCGGATCGACATACCGAAAGTCGATAACAAACTTGATCGACTGCCATCCCTCCCGCGTTGAACAAAAAAGTTTGGCCAACTTTGGTCCACTAACAAAGAAGTTGCAGGCGCAGATGTTGGCCCACCCTAAGTCAACAATGTGAGTTCTGCGTCTGCTAATGCATGTGACTGCAGGCCACGTGACTTTGCTACCGGGGAAATTTTAACCCCTTGAATTAACCCCAATCGGACTTAGGGTGCCAGGCAGACTCATGTTGGGCTTTGCCCTTTATCGTAGGCATGCTTTTTTTTCTTATGCTCAGTAAACTGTTTTGTTACTTACTTAGCATCGTTACTTGCTTAGCGTGGTTGACTGTGACAGAGTGAGAAGCGTGCTCGGAGGCAGGTGAGACGTGAGAAAGTCGAGCGTCAGCATCAGCAGATCGCTCAGCTACGTACATTGCTCCGACTAAACACCGTGCTGGCCGGACTGTCGTGCGACGAAGTCAAGTCTGATTTCCTCACTGGCAAACATGGTGCAGTGGTGGGTTTTGTCTTCTCTGACCACTTTACCAGCTCTATTTGTGTTGTGTGTGTAGTGTTGTAACAGTCTTAATTTGAAAGTCGACTTTTGGTATTTGCACTGTCAGATTATTCAGTACCACTCATTTACAAGTAGAGCAGTACTGCAGTAGATAAATGAACCATTCATTTTGGATATCATGGGCTGGCTGCTAACTCATCTTAGGTCTGACGTGGCTTCTCGGCCAGTCTGTGCCCCACACTTGCTGTGCTAATTGCTGTTATTGCCTTTGTACCGTGACTTTCCATGCATCTCTGTGTGTCATATTGTTGTAGGTTTTGAGTGAGGACAGCTTGGACAATCTGCGTTCATTGGGTCCTCTTGTCAGCCCAGGAGACGACCTCTTAGATCTTCAGTAAGTAGCCATCTTGCTTACTTACTAAGATAGTTTATTCTAGCACAGTTTAAATCAAATGTCACCATGGCCTGCTCTGTGGTATATCAACAAAGTATGCCTGTTACATATGCAGTACAGAACATGGACAGTGGACACTAGCATATTATTCCACAATTATTGAAATATTCCTGATACGAGTAATGGAGTCTCTTCTCCACAGATTACATACCTTGCTAGATTTGCTATGCGTGTTAAGTATCATTTGTCAGTGAGCTAGTTTATTTTACATTTTGTTATTTGAATTGGTGTCGTCATCACCACGTACTGGTAGTTTTTGTTTTGTTTTAAAGGGCATTTTCACTCCAGATTTTAAACAAGTAACTTCCCCATTCAAAATTTGCATTTGCATTTATCAGAGAGAAGTGCTTATTTAAAAATGTCTTTGTTCGTTGTTATTGGAAGTTGTAAAATCTGACAAGCGAATGACATTGATTTAGGAGACTGGATGCGGCTTCGGATCACATGTTGTCGTTTCTGGAGTACCGAGATGCGCCAGTCAGCGGCATAGCGGCAACAACGACGTACAGGCAGCTGCGTGATACGTTTGATGTCATCATTGGCTGTGGCTATTTCTGTCGGCCACTCAGCACCACTGCCGTCGCTGTCGGCCGTGACACAAACGAAACACCGCAGACCATTGGCCACGACTTACATGGTCTGTGGAATGTTCTGTAGCATTCATGTTAGGGTTAGCATGATAGAGTTGACCGCTTATATGCACGGCCTTGGGACTGCAAGCTGACTTGCTTGTAAGCGGAGCATGCATTTAACCGTAGTTAGCTTATAGGACCACTGCAGTCATTTTTACAACATGCCGTTACAATAGGCGGTCATCCACGCCACAGGAAACAGTCGCCTCACTCATGTCGTTCGTGGACATCAGGCACAGCATGTAGCAGGTGATAATGGTCACTCCAGTAGTGTCAGTTTACACGCCGCCTGCCCGCCCGCCCGTCCTCTCAATCACTCTCATAGACAGCAGGTGGTCTAGCATCATTGACCTGCAGACTGCCATTTGAAGTTCATTATGATGCTGCATGCTGCTGGGGTGGGAAGATGCACTGTAGCCCACATGATGCGTGGTGCTCACTAGCTCTGCCATTCCAGTGAGCGTTAAGTGGCTGATTACAGGCGGTCTTATGTGCACCGTGTAAGCCAAGTTGCTTATAACCAAATTTAAGACATGGCGCTGGGACAAAAAGAGCGCGTGCTTATAACCGAATTGTGCATATATGGCTGGTGCTTATAAGCAAAGTTGACTGCCATTGACATAGCATAAACTCAAACGGGACTAGACACACGTCGTGCAAATAAGCAGAGTGTGCTTATAACCAATGTGCATATAAGTGGTGCCGACTATTGATATTGGGCTATCAATACTGCTCAGCGTTTGGTGTCTACTCAAGCTCTGCTTAATACTTTACGTTATGGTTTCAGCTGTGACATTTTAGGTCGCAGTGTAGGTCAAGTCATAGCACATGCATACGACTTAATGAAAACTGTTTATTTTCGATAATATGACAAATTTTGGGCTAGTAAACTATCTCAGTATATGACATAAACCATGGTCATCTCATTCTCAGCCTGCCATCCCTCTGGAGTTGGAAGTTGACTACCATTCTGTTTGGCAAACCTTGACTTTGGGTAAGGCAGGGCATGTTTCCTGTGTCAGATGGCAGGTAACGCTAGTGATTGCAATCCTGGGATTGAACTCTTAATCCCGGGATTCGGGATTGAGAAATACATAATCCCAGGATCCCATTTCGGGATTAGGTTTACATATCGGTCATCATTTTGGTATCACTAATTGTCTTATTTCATGCATAGAATGTTGTGTAGGCTCCTGCGTAAGGTATGTCTGAACTGTACTGATCACTGTCAAAATACAAACTACAGTACGCAGCACGGAGTTGATAAAAGTTCTGGCGGAGTTCTGGCATTCATAAAATATTTGTTCATCAGACGGCTAAAATTCTTATGTATATCATTCAACATACGAATAAAGTACAATTTCAACAAATTTTTAAATCCCGAAATCCCTGATCGCTACGCCGCCAATCCCGGGATTCGGGATTAGCGAAAACGGCTGGGATTCGGGATCCCGGGGTTGCAGTCTCTAGGTAACGCTGTGATCCCATATTGCAGGTGATGCTCTATAGCTCTACGTTGGTTTTCCCGTAGAGCTATAGATGTTTTTTTCATCTGTTGACGGGGTTTGGAATGTTACTGTGTTTTGTTTCTCTGTCTTCATTGACTGTGTTTTATTTGCAGTAAATGGAAACACTGGCAGCAGAGCCGATGTACAGCTGGAAAAGTCGTCCCATTCTTCAAGTCTATCCACGTCGAGTCTTTCCGCCTCTGAATCTGTTGAAGCATCTCCACAGTCATCGGATACACACAAACTGACCACTGAATCTTCCTCACCTGTCTCTGTAGCAACCATTGAGCTTCCCGTTGTTGCCGTGACAACATCAATGTCATCCTTTGATGTCGCTGAGTCGTTCCGATTTGAGACTTCATCCCAGACCCAGCCGGACGTCGATGACAATGACTTGTTCTTTGACAAGAAGAAAGATGCGCAGGACATTGTGTCAGCGCTGCAGGGTAGCTTCGACTTCCTGCAAGATTCGGAAATCGACGAAGACAGTGAGTAGTATTTAGTGTTGGCCTCTGTTACTCAAAGCTACCAGTAAGGTCTTGCTTAAGGCTTTCAGTAATATGTGTAAATTCATGGAACTCTGAACTTCTTCAGTTGTTGTTCTGGCAGTTGCTATTAATGAATCTTGACTGGTGTCAGGAAGAATTACTTGACCTATGTAATGCTGATTAGTTAATGTATCAGTCTGTAGGTTGCAGTGGCAATGTGGCAGAAAATCAGGTGGGCCAGTTGCCCACTCGCTAAATTTTAACCCGTCGAAAAAATTTATGAGACAATTTTTGTTGAGAAATACAAAATTTGGAGTTGAAAATCTCCCATATTGTGGAATTTAGGGATGGAATTGATATTTTCAACAGAAATTTGCAGCCATCTGTTGGTTTCTGCCACCCCGTCTTTGTATAGTTTAATTTATGACACTAAGTACTGATAGTTTGATTCATGGCTAACGGCAGTTGTTGCATGTGTGCAGGATGTTACGGTGTGGGTTATTCCGGAAGTGTCGTGGAAATACCCAGCAGCACGACTGCCAGCTCAGGTTATGACGAAATAACCGGCGGGTATTCGAGCGAGTACGTCATAACAGATGCAGTTACCAACAGCTTTACAGTAACGCAGCAGTATCAGAGCAGTGTGGATGCCACATCTCAGTATCACGCTGGCTTGCCTGCTGGTGTGGATACGTCCTCACACTATCACAGTGGTGTAGATACATCATCCGAGGCTGCAGCTGCATTGTTGACCTATGCTAGTCACTACACTCCGGCAACACCTATGATGAGTACAGTGCCATACTGTGCACCACTGGTTGCCGATCCATACATAGTCCAGCATGAAGGAGTCAGCTATCCACACCAGGTACTAGTCATTTCATTTTGCATTGTCTTTGTCATCTTGTGACATAGTTTTGTCCATCGTTGGTATCCACTGCATTCTGGGCGCAGTTAGTACGTGGATGGGTGGCTGTCATGTGCAGGTGGCATACACAGCAGGCTATGGAGCAGTAATTCCAGCTTACTCGCAGCCAATGATGTCAGCCGGCCAGATGTCACATGACGACACGGTGGCCAATCACCAGCCAGTGAACGGTCACATGACCGCTCACAGGGGTGGGGGTGAGGAATTCGTTGGATCCGCGGAGACGGAGTTCACTGGAACGGAGGAATATTACTCTGCAGCGGAAGAGAGTTTTGTTCCAGTGCATGATGTGGCACTTAGCCAGAGTCCTGTGGACAATTGTCTCAGTGAAGAAGTTATCGCAGACAAACCGGTATTTTGTTCAAATGTGCATGTTTTTGTTTATCACCTTTGTAATTCATTTCGCTAGCATCAGCTACATATGAACTGAAGCACAATAGTTGTATTTGTTTTGTCCACTCTTCTGTTCTCTGGAGAAAGTGATTATTGTTTTGTTTCATCAAATGCTTGTTATTATCTGTCCCATTGCTATAGCATAGCATGAGACAGATTATAAAATCACTTCTGTCATGCTGTCATTCTGTCACACCAGTCATTTTGTGTGTAAACACTTAACGGCCGCAATTTTGATTAGATTTTGATGAAATTTTGCACAGTGATTTGGGGTCCGAAAAGTAAGATCGATTTTGTTTGGGATAAAAATCTGATACCTCCTTCCTCTATTTTACCTGAATTTTAAAAAAAAATTTGTCTTGCAGCCTATGGGACTTCATAGCGGTATAACTCGGTCTCCATAAAAGATAACTGTGCGCTGTGTTTACCTACCCGCTATTTTCGCGGTCGAGCAATATAATGGTGTCATTTAAATTTACCACTTAATAACACCTGTTGCCGTAGCAACCATCCAAAAGTTGCAAAATTTTGCATTACAGACAATGGAGTTCTAAATTCAAAGCATTATAACTTGGTCCCCGTAAAAGATGATTGCTCTGTGTTGCTACCATTGTAGTGTGTATTCATCATTACTATTATATTAAATTTGTTAAGCTAATGCGAGCACTGTCATTTTACATTTGTTTGCCCACATTTAAGTTGGTAACACAAATCCGATAGCATTTCTTTGCATTGTTGAACTTTTATGTCGTTAATGAACGTATCCTTCCACTTGCAGTTCGCTGACACCAGAATTGTAAACATCTACGCTGAACCAGTTGTATGTTGGCCTTACGAGCTTCCAAGTACCATAATAACTGTAGGCTCACTAGAGCGTTGAATGCTGAAACGCAGCTGCTAGTCTATATGGCGTGGCAATTGGACAGATACCTCGTTCCGCAGAACGTATTTCTAGTCATCGTTTGTACTTTGTCTAGTAGCGATGTGATGAATCAAACGTTTATTGAAATGAATGTTTTTAAAAAAGATTTAGCGATTAATTGTTTTGTTGGCTATATGTAGAATGTAGATGTGATATCTATTACACTTAGTTTTGTCATTGTTTTGCTATATTTTTAGCTCATTCTAGTACATTTAGAACAGAAATAAATGTAGATACTTATGCACAAGTAGTATGTTAAATATTTGTGTTATATTTCATCATTTCATTGTTGAGTCCGGTTGTATTTTTTGATAATATGATTAATTTGTATGTTATGCACTGCTAACGCATAGCTTGGAATAGATTGAAGTTACTGTTTTCAGATTTGCTCGTTGCTTTTGAGTTATTGAATTCACTTGGTGGAGGTACTCACTCTCATGAGCACCTTCTAGCTGATGTCGGTGTTTGTGCAGGAGAGAATGCAGTTGAATCCCAATGCAGATGAGTTCCATTCACGGTTCACTCCGCCACCAACAGAAGTCACCGGTGACTTTGAAGACGATCAGCGACGTCCAATGAATTACCACCGTATGTTGTTTTCGCTATCTAGCAACTTGATACTGAACTGCGATTTGTTGGTGTCCAGTCTGTCATGTTTCAGTAGAATACTTCAATAAGTGTCACGAACATATTATGCTGACAGTTTTTTTTAGCATGTTGATTATTTTGCTGATGATCCAAAGTCTTTTTCGCCTGTGATTTTTTCAATTTTTGTTATCTTTAGCAGATAGGCGATATGTTGTGATTTTACTGCTTATCTACTCATTCTGATAAAATAGTAAGTTAGTGGGCATGGCTGCGGAATGGTTAAATTTTTGGTGATGATTTTGATCTCACTTTGTGAATCGGTAAAAGATCTCTATAGACACATCAGTTATTGCTGGAGCTTTAGACTGTGCCAAGGTTTACTCCCATTTATGATAAGCTTTATGGGCTTTTTTGTCCAATGCTTACTAATGATTATTGGATCTCATGTTGCATAACTGCGATTCCTGTCTTATTAGCATTGTTTTAATTGCCATGTATGATTGAAATTATTGTAAAACTATTTTGTGCATTTTCTGTACCATGGACATTTGCATAGTTACTTGTGGAGGCATTCTGCTGTTATTGAGATAATAGGAGCTGCTTACTTACTGGCACTGTGTTGTACTGTCAGCAGGTGATCTGGAGCCAATGGAAAATGGTTTTCGAGGTGGACGTGGTCGCGGAGGTCGTGGCTGGGGAAGGGGCGGCTACTACAGTGGCCGAGGTACCGGTCTGTTACATGTGATGAATGTGACATTGAAGAATGTTGGTCCACTGCCAACACATAGTGCAGCCTGCCTATTGATTTTTTTGGACTGAAAATTAGCATCCCGGTTACTCCTACCCTGCAGAACGTTTAGACCGGTTTTCGTTTTTCTAAGTCATTTTATTTGCTGTTTGGTTGCCTGTGCAGAACAGATGGGTCGGCAAAACCTGTATTGTGGTTTATTAATACGGCCTTGTAGTAATTATGTGTTTGAAAAGTGGTGTAATGCTGTTGCTTCAGGAGCGCTAATGATGAACGGTTATAGGTGGCACCATCTAGGGCTGGATTTGGATAACCTGGGACACTGGGCAGTTGTCAGTAGTGGAGAATTGGATTACTAAAAGTAATTAACGGGACATAATTGCAAATATCCAGTAAAGTGCATTTTGCATGAAAAAGGCATCCCAAAACTGATCAATTTCTAGTCACTGAAAAGCAGCTAATGCTGATATCCATTGTAACTAGCTGCAATTGTAATGGTGTGTCTACAGGTTTTCAGCCAAGATTCCATGAAGGTTACAGGCACGATGGCTACAGAAATGCTGACAGTGGCTACAGCTGTGGCTGGCGAGGTCCCAGGAGAGGTCGGTTTGGCTTTTGCTATTGGGTCATTATGACAATAACTAGAAAATACTTGTGCAGTCCGTTCCTCCACCAAGAACAATGCTGCCACTTGGCAAATGCAGAAAAACTTTCGCATTGTTGTTCCTGCATTTGCCAGTTAGCAGCACCGTTTGTCCTGTCTGGCAGTAGTAATGAATGCTTCAGTCCTATCCTGGATCATGCAGATACTGATCCGGTTACCAGCAACATCTAGGTTGGACAAGGTCTAACCTTCTCAGAAAATTTTGGCTAAATTCGTCTGTATCTTTGTGAGATTTTGTGTGATCATAAACGCCGGATATGTTATAAAATCCTCAGCAGAGGTAATGATGCATACATACATGATGGGCACAGAAGAGGAGAGGATGTCCACATGGTCTACACCGCTATACTGATAGCTAGCTAGAGATTGCCTGGGAGATGGTCTGATAATGTTCTAGTACACTTCTAATGATGACCTCGTAATAATTTGCAGGGTTTCTGTTGTTTACAACAAAGAAAAAAGTGATTTAATGTTTGAGCCTATTTTTCTGTCCAACTTGAAAACATAGTGGGCGTATTGCATAGTCATTTTCACTCTGTTAAGTAAGTACTTGGTGGCCCCCTCTATCTGACCACAGTTTTGTTCAGTTGGTACATTGTTATAATTATATAGATGGCAGCACTGAGCACTGTAGTAAAACTGATATCACAGTGGGGGTTGTGCTGGTTGATTGCTTCTGTTGTAAAGTACGGTCTGTATGTTTGTTGCAACAGGTTTCCGTGGTTGGTGTGGCTTTCGTGGCCGACACAATGAGAGAAACAGCGAGGCCGTCGACAACAATGGTGCAGCTAACCACAGGGATGAATCAAACTGAACAGCAGCACGATCGATCGTTCACCGATGTCATATGTACTGATGTAGTGCGTGTGTTGTAGGCTAGAGTAGCAGAGTTATACCATAGAGTTGTGTATTAAGTAAATCTCTGGTATTCAGAACACGTCATTGGTAGCATGGATTGTCATAGTTAGGCTTCAACTGTATCTTTGTGATTGTTTTGCTGTCTCGTTGTCTTTGTGGCTGTGTTAAGATTGGCAGTTAATGGCCATCTTTATTTTTACATGTTCCTGCTAACCATTGTATTACCAGTCGCATGTAATTTGTAGTTGTACAGTCTGCATAAGCTGCATAGATACATATGGTAATTGCTAGCATTTTGCATTCGCATGTCACCAGAACTATAAGCTGCTTTTTGATTAGATGTAATTTCTACCGATATGTCTGGTTATTCTTAAAAGTATTTTGCATGTTTTGCCATTTTTCTTTATATGATACCTTTTTTGCGTTAGTTGATGGTATTGGCTACATGCAGTCTAGTTGGGCTGCTGAAATCGAAGTGACACTAAATGGGTGTCTGTAAGTTAAGGATGGGGTTACCAAATACAGGAATTTATCAATTGCAAATGTTTTTGGCGTTGTTTGCTTTGTAGTGGTTTATTTTCAACAGTTCTGGTTGTGTAGGAAACGTTTGCTGTAGTGATGTGTAAGTTGACGGGTTAGTTAACTATTTTTGTTATAGAGCTGTAAGTGTTCACGCTGCTTCATGTTAGTTTTGTTCACTCACATTACATAGTGTTAATGTTGTTTTTTGTTCACTGAGCACTTATTCTGCTGATTAGTAGTCATTTTTGTATGTGTATTATTTGGTTCAAGATTGGAGCATAATCTGGAAATTCTTGAATAGCCACGGAAATTGTGAGTTAAAATTTTCACCGACATACAATGTTTTGGTATAAAGCTATGTTCCCGGAACATCCTGCTAACATAGATCGCTAATTGTGTTTAATCGGTTAATCAAAAAGTAAACGTTCTACCTGTTCTGGTCAAGCTCAGTGCCTAGAAAAATTGGCTATTTTTTAAAGAAAATGAGACATGTTTGTGCAGAAGAACTTTGGAATTTTGTTCTTGTATTCTGTAAAGTCTTGCAGTTTGTATTGGAATGTCTGTGCAGCCAAGCTGTAGTTCACTAACATTACGTAGAGTTTGCTTTAATTCACTAGATGTCTCGGATTACTCAGCACTTCATACTGCTTTCATTTGTGTTTATTCATTATTTAGATCAGTGCTGTCCAACCTTTTTGACACCGCGGGCCACTTAGTCAATTTTCCACCAGCTGGCGAGCCGCAATCAAGGGGGGGCATGGCGAGCACGCGGAGCGCGAGCCTATAAGAGGGGTTTGGGGGCGGAGCCTCCAGCGTGGTCCAGGGGCAGAGCCCCTGGTCGGGGGGTCAGGGGGCGAAGCCCCTCCGAAGCTGAAACACTTTATGCTTCCGAATGTTCAATGGAAACCGCAAATTCGCCCATTTTTCTGAAATTTAGAAACGCAAAAGACCATCAAGCATTGTTGAATTTTGCAAGTTGATTTCATCTGACTAATCACCAGACCAAAACTACAATTTATGTGGGACAATGGCGGGCCACATGGAATCCCCTCGCGGGCCGGCCGCGGGTTGGACAGCACTGATTTAGATCGTGTGTGTTAATTTGCATTCTGAATACTTTCACATTATAGTACTTCATTATAGTGACCTCACACTTATCTGGTCAAGTCTACATTTGCTCAGCCCACCACTTATACCTAATTCTGTGGGCTGGTCAAAAATATTTTGTGGCTTGCATCGACAATATTGTTCAACTTCTGCAGCTGATTGAGAACTTTATTAATGTTAGTGTGTTATTGCTTAGTTAACAATTATTGTCAAGTCATTTATTCAAGACATTATCAGTTGGTTTACTTGCGTGTTGCTTTTCATTAATTTGGATACAATGACTCAGTGAGTGGTAATTAGTGACAACTCTGTAAAGGTTAAACTTTGTTCTATTATTATGTGTTTGTTTGCATTCTGCCTGGAAAGGCCGTCCCCGAAATGACCTATACTGTGTCGGGTGGAACGTTAAACCCTACTCACTCACTTGTTAATAATTTAAGTAATACAAGTTGTGTACGCTGATTGAATGTCGTATACACTTATTCGTTTGCACGTTTTCTTTGTTGGTGTGTGATTCGGTTGCTTTAGATGAGAAGTTGCAGAAGTGTTATTGTCAGTTAAAAACAAAGACTTCCAACAGTCTGTGTTAATGAATGTTTCAGTGGCATAGCTACATCCAGGGCCTGATTAAAGCAAGCCAACTAGGCCGTGGCCTATGGCTCTGCGGTTTTAGGGTCCTATGCTAGGCTGCACTAAATTTCATCAGTTGATTTTCAGGAACATAATCACAATTGTTGCCACCAGATGTCGTGTTTTAAACATGGTTCCTACAGTCAGGGAAAAAACCAGTGTGCAAAAGTTAACAAAGATGCAGGAAAAATTTTGAACTGTTCTGCGTGGACTGCATACAACAGTTCACAAATTTTTTCTGCTCGCTTCGCTCGCAGATTATTTGTATCTACACTTTTGAATTCGTTCTGCCACCTTTGTTTCTAGTGCGATTGAAAGCCAAGATTGGTATTTCGCATGAACAAATTAGTCGTGGAAAACGATTCATTTTGTCCTGGAAGTTCAGGGAAAATGTATTCTGCACAGTAGTGGGAACCATGTTTAAAGCTTAAATGTCAGTTAACAACATGTTCGCTGCGTTTCCCTGGACATGCTAGATGGATTTAAGGGGTTGCACACAGTACAGTACGAAAACTCATTTTTTTTTATTTTGGTTATTTCGTGAACGACGTTTGTTTTATTGTAGCTTGTACTCTGTGTATTGAGGCTCCAGAAATTGGCAACTAATGCTTTTCAAAGCCGTAATCTAGCCTTGGCTTCATCAGCAGGTTTAGATGAGGTTCATCTAATAAGATTTGTCAAAGAGCCAGGTCTTGAGATGTTGTGTGCTGGAGCTGGCTAATGGGGTTTAACAAGTTCCTAAATGATAATCTGTTCTCAGACTGACTGAAATTGTGCCTTTTAAGGATTATTGTTTTCACTTTTCATCTGTTATTTTAAAGCTTAGAGTAACTAAGATTACCTTGCATATCAAACCATGCTAATTTACTATTTCTCAGATGAAATCGATAGTTTTTATACGTGACTTAAGTGAGATTTGTTCTCAAGTGCTATAGTAAATAGTTTGAGCAAAGCTCACATGATACGTAACAGAATCTGTTGTGAACTTGACGGCAGTTTAGACACGTTTAGTTTGCAAAAAGGAACAAACGTGGAGCAAGTGTGGACGATGTGCGATACTCTACCTCGAGAAAATCAAAGTGAACCTGCAATCAGTGGCGGTTCTAGCCTGCAAAATCTGGGGGCACGGTTATCACGAGCGCGGTAGCGCGAGCCTATAACTAGGATCTGGGGGGTCCAAGGGCAGAGCCCCTGGTCAAGGGTTCAGGGGGCAAAGCCTTGAAGCTGAAGCACTTTGGCTTTTGGACGTTCAATGGAAGCCGCAAATTTGCCCACTTTTCTACAATTTGGGAAAGCAAAGAAATGGGCTATTTGTGTTACCTTTACAAAAAATCATGCGTGGCCGCGAAACTAGGGGAAGAGGAAGCTGGAACACTGCCCCCCGGTCCGTGCATAATATAAGTATAGATTAACTGCGATCCAAAATCAGCAGCAGGTATAAACAAAAGCTTTTTGCACCTTAATTTAATCAGACAGGATTTGTTTAATCATTGGTGGATCAGTGGTTGGGGCGTTGGATACGAGACCGAAAGGTCCACGGTTCAATGCCCAGCCGATGCGCTACCAAGTAACAGCCTTGGGCAAGTTGTTCACACCTACCTGCGTGTGTAGGTGCAAGTGGTCTAGTGGTTGGTGTCGACTCGTAACTTTCAGGTTGCGGTTCGATTCTTACTGCCGTTATTTGCAAGCAACCTTGAGCCAGTTGCTAACCTACAGTGTGCTCAGGCCAACTCAGCCTCCTACCCGCAGTAGGACGGGAAATGAGTAGTGGCTTACAGGCTACGAGGTGAAGTCCTAATGTGGCTGATTGGGACGGTGGTATGTCAGCTGGCTGCAAACCGCGGGTCCAACTATTCGTTAACGCGGGCAATGAACGGTCGTTTACTGCGCTGCGGTATCATTAGATCACGCCGATCAGCTGCCACTTCCGAGATTGTAAAGCACTTCTGAGCAACGTTAAGAAGTGCTATAGCAAGTGTTAGCCTGTACCTTTTTTTACTTTGATTCTTCAGTTTTTAGATCATTCATGATTATGGTTTAGATGTCATGCCTGCGCCCATTAATTCGCCAACACTAGTTTGGGCGTCGCGTGTAGGTGCGAGTTTCCCGCGGTTTCATGTGTAAACAAAGTGTTGACATTTAACTTGATCGAAGATTTTGACTTGAAGTCACTAAACTAGATTATTTGAAAACAGCTGAAACTGACAATGCCCGTGCGAGATTACGCAGCTGAAAAGGGTAATCCTTTTTGGATTAGTTTTGATGACAAGTCGATGAATTATGGCTTTTTCGCCCCTTTGCCGGTTCGCCCCCTGGCTTGTTCGCCTTTTGGCTCGTTCGCCCCCTGCCTCTTTCGCCCCTTGGCTTGTTCGCCACCTGTGCCTGGCTTGTTCGCTCTTTGGCTTGTTCGCCTTCTGGCTCTTTCGTCTCTTTACCTTGGACGTTTCGCCCCCATTGAATACCGGTAATTCGACATCGAGGTTTTTGCGTAATAATTGTTCTTAGGCCTAGAAAGCCCTAGACAGTTTATGCACGATGATGAGAATAAACGATTGTGTAAATGTCTGACGCTCTCTATAGATCTAGGCGTTCGTCAAGCGATTATTAGGCCTAGACCTAAGTATACCTGTAAAAATTCATTTCAAAAAAAGCTTGACGTTGACACATAGTGTGTTGAATTCAAACACACTTAGCATAATCGGAGTGGGGTCTGTGATGCGGCTTGCAGACATACCACCACCTGGTGACAGTGGTGAGGTAATGCGTGTTTTTAGCTGACCGTTACTTAAGTACGGTCGAGCTATTAGAATGATTGTCGACCGTCGTCTGTCTGTTACTTGCTTGTTGCCTTTCTGTAAACTGAAACACAAACACAAGCCTCAATAATGAATCACATGTATATTCAACGGGAGTGGAGGGCGAATCAGCCAGGGGGTGAACAAGGCAGGGGGCAAATCGAATCAGCCAAGGGGCAAACAAGCCAGGGGGCGAACCGGCAAAGGGGCGAAAAAGCCAGACACCAAGTCGATCGCTTTGGATTGACTTGTGTTGCGCTGAAAATGACAGACCATTGAAATGACAGGGCGTGAAATAGCCGGTCATGAAATAGACGGACCAAGTGAACATTGATGAAATTGACAAACATGAAAATCTAGGACAAATAACGCTATCATTGGATCTGGATCTGGGTTTGGATGATAATTGCAGTACTCCACCGATTCCAGACAGTGGAAGGGAGTCGCGACCCTTCCGTGAACTGAACTTTTTGCCCAGTCTTACAGCCATGACTAAGAACGTCTCATTGCACTGACTACTATTACGTGACTTCACTGTTTAAGCTTATTGTTACTCGTCCTTGTAGTCTTAGGACTTAACGCCAGTTTATTCGTCCTTCATCATCATCATCATCATGTGACAGACAGGTGGACAGATGTAGGGAACTGCGATAGCATATGACAGCTATTGCACACATGCTGTCACATGCATAAAATTGAGAATCCAACATGCACACTAATTATTATGACTGATTGTGGCATCAACCACACTGGACAATATCTGACCGCCTTCGGCAACTAATATTCACATCAATACTGGTTTACAATTTGTTAGACTATGAAATATAAGTTCTACATGCTTTGTGTTGTTTTGTTGATCAAGATATGGTTTTCGTCTGTGTTGCTGCAGCTTATGCTGGAATTCTGTGCTTGTTGTAATTTTGTGCAGAAAAAATCAAGAATTTTCTCACAGAATTCTACAGTGATTCTGACTCACGGAGGGGTAAAGAGTTCAAATATGGACGACAGCTGGTAAGTCTGCATTTTAGTCCCCGGAACCATTTGGTAAGGCCTTAACAGCTGGTCTGAAGCCTTCGTGGCTGGCTAAGCGGTGTAAACTTGCTAAGCCATTAAGCTAGCGGCTGGTTGGACTTCTAATCCTTAGAAGTTGACTTAGCAGTTTAAACTGCTATGATGTCTGTCACGCTGGTAGTAATTTTTGTGACCAAAAGCAACAAGCTTCACGTGATTCGTAACGACATACAATAAAATACCATTTTTCCAGATATGACATTAGTAAGTCCTATACACTGTGTCTCAAAAAACGTCCCTGACATTTTCGATTATAACTTCAAGAAAAATTATCAGATTTTTATAATTTGTAGTGTGAATATTCCTGACATCAAATGACTATTCTGTTTCCCACCTTACCCAATGTTTGCTTCTACACTACCAAGGGAATGCAGACCAGGCAAAATATGCGTTAAAATGCGCAAAAACGTGAAAAACATCCCTGACATTATCGAATATAACTTGCAAAAAACACAACAGATGTTAATAATTTTTGGTCGAAATATTTTTGACACTACTGGCTATTAAGTGATTGTCTAAATTCTCACTTTGCCAAACGTATTCTTTTGCACTACCTGGGGAAAACAGACCAAGCAAATCATGTATTGAAATAAATGAAAAACTTCAATAAATTTTCTCTGTTCAGATCTCTGGGCCCCAACAGCTAGTCGATTACAAGGTTTGACTGTCATAAAGTGGTGTGTCCACCAGATGATGTTCAGGAATGTTTATGAATTCAAGAAGTGACTGGTGAAGTCTGGATTGGTCTGAAGCAGAACATTATTGATACTGCTGTCAGTAAATGTGGAAAGCATCTCCATGCCTGTGTTCGCACAATGCACCCACATTTCAACCAATTTTGCTGTAAACAGTTGAAAAACAAAACAATTAGATGAAATGTCAATCAAAGTGTCAAATAAGTTAACAAATTATGTTTTTGTGCAGTATTTAAGTTAAGCAATAATACTCCATTGGGGAAAAGCAATATATCGTTTTTTTCTGTTTTCCCTAGGTAGTGCACAAACGGACTTTGGGTGAGGTCGGAAATTGAACATGTATTTAATGCAAGTTGTCTCAGGAATATTCGTACCAAAAATTATTAAAATCTGTTAATTTTACTTCAAGTTACAATCGAAAAAGTTTGGGATGTTTTTTGAGACACAGTGTATTGCACTGTAGAACTGACAAGGTAACACTTGTGGCTCTGCTAGCAGCAGTGTGAGCACAGCACATTGTTTGATTATATTTTTTTGTTAAACTGCTAAAACCACTACCGGTAGTTTATTGGCGGTGGCAGCATGGAACCTTATAATTTTGAGGTATTAAATATTTTATGCTGAAAACAGCAGACAACAAAACAGCTGGCTGATGAGCTTAAAACACGTCTAATCAATGAGTGAATGCATTTGATTAGTCGATCGTTGATTCTGCTATCAGCCATTGGTGTTGCATATAAGCCATTGCATCTTTGTATGCAGAGCGCACTTTGGCATAAATTTGCAAGCGAGTTGTTATACAAACTTATAATTCTGTTAAATAATTCACATTTTAGTGTATTTTGTGCTTAATTAACTTGTTACAGCGTTTACTTGAGAC
>Ga0209454_1000822_pt1 | contig 17471 bp, 13 predicted proteins | sample WorMetHERISLAND1_2_FD_187400 | JGI IMG/M metagenome (GOLD analysis project Ga0209454, IMG submission 187400) | Marine gutless worms symbiont microbial communities from Max Planck institute for Marine Microbiology, Germany - Olavius geniculatus... | ecosystem: Host-associated > Annelida >... | reverse complement strand
ACCCCGCACCCCGCACCCCGCATTACTTCCTGCGTCCGCGATAGCCGTCATACTGCAAGATCTTGGCATTTGATTTTTGCTTTTGACGAACAGCCTCGGGCGGTCCCTGAAAGGTTTCTTCGACATAGGCTTCCAGTTCTTTGACATCCTTATCGAGATTTTGCGCTACCCGAGCCGAACCCACCGTCGCATTTACGGCCTGCTGCTGATCGTAATATACTTCAATGCGTTTCATGGCTTTTTCTTTTTTGCCTGACTTTAAATCGGCGGCAACCTCTTCCTTGAGGCGATTGAAGTCGTCATTGATGACTTTATTCGACCAGCCGACTTTGTCGATTGAAGAATAAACTTTTTGCGGATCATCGACGCAGGCGATTTTGAAAGAACCATCCAAGGTGGTCTCGAAAACCCGGTTGTCGTGGTGATAGGCAACCTTTACTTGCTTGAGTTCATATTGACGGTTGAGGTTGGTCGGCACCCGCAGGGTCAGGTATAGCTTGCGGATCTGACCGGCGTGCATACTGCCCGGGTAAAAGACGGCCGTGTGATCCCGGCGGCTGATGGGGTAACCGGCCGCATCGACCAGATCGATCCCGTCACTTAACGGTATTTCAATTTTCAGGTTACCGGCGATTGAGGCACGGGTATCGTGGAACTCCTTTTGGAAAACCTCGGCAAAGGCTGCCGGATTTTCCAGATAGTAATAGCTGCCGGTGCCCCGGTTGGCGATGGCGGTCATCAATTGCTCATTGAACTCGGTTCCGACGCCAACGGTGCTGACGGCAAATTCACCTTCAACGGCCGCGGATGCAATCCCGCTAAGGGCCTGAACATCGACAATCCCCTGATTGGCAAGTCCATCCGAAATGAGAATGACTTTCGCTGCATTCGTACCGCGTTTGGAAGATCTCAGCAGGTTGATGCCCGCCTGCAGACCGGCTCCGAGATTGGTCCCGCCGCCGACCCGGACCGCGTTGACGGCCGATTCCATGTGCCGCCGATTGTCCGCTGTGACCGTCTGCAAGGTGGCTGCAATATGCGCCCCGTCCGAATATGTAACCAGGGCAAAGCGGTCTGCGATGGTCAAGTCAGACAGCAGCCTCAATACCGCCCGGCGGGCATCAACAATTTTGCGGCCTTTCATCGACCCGCTGCGATCGAGAACGATAACCATATCCACGCTGCGGATCTGGGCGCCGGTCGTGGCCGCCGATTGTTCGGCCTGCAAGGTGAGATTCAAGCCGATGGTGCCGTCCGATCCCCGCAGGACTTTATCCTGGATGAGGTGACCTGAGATGGCCAGGATACCGTTTCCAGACCTATAATGTTGCCCGGCGTCGGAATTGAGGTTCGCGGAAAAAAGGCTGCTTGAATGAGACGAATAGGCCATGGCGGCACCCGTGGCGGCAATCAGGGCCGCAATCAATAATAAATTATTCAGACTTTTGCGTTTCATGGTTGGCTCCTTTCGCTTGTTCATTGAATGTTTTTTTCGTGCTCTGGTTACATTCTACTTCAACCCCCGCGAAAGACAATTCAAAGGAGTGTAAAAGGAACTGCCCGAAAATTTTACATAACTTTTACTTTGAATTTGGGAACAATTAGTATATTTTTTATTAGTGGGTTCAAAATTCAATTCTGCGCCTTTTAGGCTTCGCTTTCAGCGTCGTCCCAACAGGTCGGGCTTCGCAGGGCAGCCTGGGTTCAGAGTTCTAAGGTTGATAGATAATTCCGGCATTAAACCACCACTTCTAGTGGTGGACCCGAAAAGGTTCTACCGGTCCGGTGAGAATCAACGGAGCTGGAATAAATACGAAATACGAATTTCGAAATCCGAAACAAACTACAAATTCGAATGTCCAAATTTTCAAAACGACCAAAACAGAAAGATGAAACCAGTGCATAAAACTAATCAACGCGCTCAGCGTTAGATTGCGTATTGGATCGGAATTTGTTTTTGTCATTTGGATTTTTGTTATTCGAATTTGTTTCGTGTTTCGTGCTTCGGATTTCGGATTTACATTGTCGCGTCAGTGATCTTGCCCCCTTCCAGGGGGCTTCCTGAGGCCTCCCGCTCAGCGGGAGGAGCGCTCACTTATCCGCCTGGCGCTCTTTCAATTAAAGTGGCTCAATTTTCAAAATATCGATTTCAAAACCATTGCGCTATTCTGCAGGGCGGAGAAATTAGGAGATGAAATTTATGAAAAACGCCAAAGCGCGGATTCTGGTTGTCGAGGACGATACGGCCCTGTTGAGCGGTTTGCTGGACGTACTGGTATTCAACGGCTATGAAGTAAAAGGGGTTGAAGACGGCGGGGTCGGTCTCAGGGTGGGCCTGGATGAGCCGTTCGATCTTATCATGCTCGACGTGATGCTGCCCACGATGGATGGTTTTTCGATCTGCAAGGAGATCCGCAAACAAAAGCCGACCCAGGGAATCATCATTATCACCGCCAAGGGTGCCGAGGATGATGTTGTCACCGGATTTAAAGCCGGGGCGGATGACTATATCACCAAGCCCTTTTCCTTGCGGGAAGTCATGGTTCGGGTGCAAGCGGTACTGCGGCGTTCCGGTAAACGTCTCGGCGATGAAGAAATCCATTGCCAGGGTATTTTTTTTGACGGCAAGAATTTGGTTGCACGGTTTAATGATCTTGTGGTGGAGCTTACCCGCCGCGAAATGGACATCGTCATCTACCTGCATCGTCATCAAGATCGGATCGTTTCCAAAAAAGAGCTCCTAACCGAGGTGTGGCAATACGCCGACGCCGATATCGAAACCCGAACGGTGGATATCCACATGCTCAAGCTGCGCAAGAAAATAGCCACCCTGATCCCGGATAAATCCTTTATATCGACGATTAGAGGTGAGGGGTACCGGATTGAGAAAGGATGAATTCGGAAGTCGGAATTGAAGGGCCGGCTTTCGGTCTTCGGTGTTCGGCAAAAAAAGGTGGAAGGTAGATGGTGGAAGGTAAAGGGTTTAAGGTGTAGGTAAGCTATAGGGTGTAAGGTCTAAGGTATAAGGGGTAAGATATAAAGTGAAAGGTCAGTGCTCAACAGTGAATGACGTCAGATGGGCGGTTGAAGGCAGGCCGTCAATGGTTGGCAGCAGACAGAGAATTGTCAACTTCGATTATCATTGCGGTTGTTTTCCCACCTTCCTACCTTCTCACCTTCTCACCTTCTCCTTTTTTCCGATTTCCGCATTCCCACTTCCGAATTCAATAGACTGTCCCGGGTTAGGTCTATGAGAAAACTAAAACTGCTCATACTGGTTTTTTTGCTGGCTCTGTGCATCCCCCTGGCCTATTTCGTTCTGCGGACTTATCAGGGATTGGAGCAGGAGGAAATCGCCACTTTGAGCTATTTTGCCGAGACCCTGTTCGACAATATGGAGCAGTCGCTGGCCATGATGGTGCAAACCGAAGAAAGTCGGGCCATCGATGAATACAACTTTCTCGTATCGCCCACGAATCAGCCAATCGCGCCCGGCCGACGGCAGCCTTCACCGTTGTCGCAAATTCCCGGTGACAATTACATTCTGGGTTATTTCCAGAATAATCCTGACGGCTCATTTCAGACCCCGTTGGTCGAAAGCGGGGATAAAATACCGGCTGATCGTGCGCAGGTTGTGGCCGAGTTGAAAATGGCCAACCAGATTTTCAACCGCAAGCGGGCCACCGGCACTGACCGCATTCAACCCGGCCCGGCTGAAATAGCGATTGAGGAAAAGGCCCGGAAAAAATCAGGATTGGCAGGAAAATATCTGGATTCTTCATCCGACCGGCGTTCACGGGAATATTTGGGTCAGACCGAAAAAAGAGTCGAACAAATCACTGTCAGTCAAGCCGCAAATATTGCCCAAAAGGAGCAGTCGCAGCCGATGAGCCGGATTCTCAATGACAGTGAATTCGCGGCGTCCAAGGATGAGCAATACCGAGGTCGTAGCGGTGCGGCTGCCAAGGTTATGTCCCCCCAAAAAGCGAAAAACCGCAGCTTCCGGCAGGAAGTGACCGAGAGCGATATCGCGCCGGCGCCCTCTTCAGATGCGGATCCGGCGGCCGATTACCAGGTCGAGGTGGCACCCTTGCAGGCAGTTTTTTTAAGTGATACCCGTATATTTATTTTTCGCCGCATCATGATCAACAACCAGATTTACCGTCAGGGATTTGTTCTCCGGGTAAATCCTTTCTTAAAGCATCTGGCCCAAACCCATTTTTTAAACCAGCCCATGGCCCAATTTACAGGACTTCGTCTGAGCGTCATGGACCAGGGCCGTGTGGCCGGGGCGAATGTTTCCGGCATTGCCGCAAAGGATCCCGACGTTGTACTGGACCGCAGTTTCCCCTCACCTTTCGGTTTTCTTGAGGCCACCCTGAGTTGTGAGCAAATACCGCGCTCGGCCGGCCGCAGGACCTTGAATCTCATGCTGATTGTTTTGGCCGTGATCGTTCTGATGGGATTGTTCGCCATATACCAAAGTACGCGGGCTATTTTTGAACTTTCCGAACGCCGGTCTGAATTTGTTTCTTCCGTGACCCACGAGCTAAAAACGCCCTTGACGAATATCCGCATGTATATCGAAATGTTGGAACAGGGAATCGCCCGGACTGCCGAGCGCGAGCAGGAGTATTACCGGATTCTCGATTCCGAAGGCGCGCGCCTGTCAAGATTGATCAACAATGTGCTGGAATTATCCAAATTGGAACAAAAACAGCGGCACATCGATTTGCAGCCGGGCAACTTTGAAGATTTGATCCGTGAAGTTCAGACGGTGATGGCCGAGAAAATCAAGCAGGAGGGATATGTTTTAACCGCTGAAACGGGGACAGTCGGGGCTATTCGCTATGACCGTGAGGTGATGCTGCAGGTTTTGATCAACCTGATTGAAAACAGCATGAAATTCGGCAAAAATGCTCCCCGACGCGAGATCAGCATCCGGACTCACCGGGCTGAAGGCGGTGTGAAGATTATGGTGTCCGACACCGGGCCCGGGATACCCCGCCAGGATCTGAAAAAAGTATTTGAGGATTTTTATCGGGTTGAAAATTCCCTTACCCGAACCACCCGCGGCACCGGCATCGGCCTGGCCCTGGTGAAAAAATTCGTCCTGCTGATGGGCGGATCTGTTGCCGCAGCCAACAATGAAGGTCCCGGCTGCACTATCACGATTACCCTGCCGGGATAGATTCAAATTTTGAAAACCCCTCCTTTTTGGCAAGAATCGAGTAAATTGGCAGTGCAGTGACCCCTCATAGCGGAACAATGGAATAATGGAATACTGGAGTGATGGAGTAATTAGGGTCTGCGGATCGATATCTGATTTTATGGCATAGCACGGGTCAGAAATGAAAAGTTGACCATCATCCTTTTTTTGATACCCAATATTCCATTATTCCACTATTCCACCATTCCACTCAGAGTCTAAGGCAAACGCCACACCAATCAAAACCCATCATGAATTCATTTTTTTTCTATTTCATCATTTTTTGGTTGATTTTTTATTGGATTTGAAGCATTAATAGCCCTTTAAATAAATACGCTATCCCTGAATTTGCGAATTTTCAGGGCGGTTAAATCAACGATTTCTGTAGCAAGGGGGATGAGGATGTTTAAATTAAGTATCGGCGTTTGCTGTTTAATTCTGGCTCTCATTTTAGGCAATGCGATGGTCGTTACCGGCGAGAGTGATGAAGGGGATGATATGTCCGTACCGATGGGAATCATAACCCTTGATCCACCTGAATCTGTCGAAGACCCCAGGTCCTCAGTTGAATTTCCCCATTCGCTTCATTTCGATTACAGCTGTCAGACCTGCCATCATAAATGGGAAAAGGAAACTCACATTGTGGGCTGCATGACTTCCGGCTGCCACGATATCACCAAGGCGCCCACCAAGGCCGAACGGCTGCAAAGTGACGACGATCTGGCTGCCAGATACTACAAAACAGCATATCACAAGATGTGCATCACCTGTCACAAGGAGATAAAAGCCGAAAACAAAAGACTGGAGCTGTCAGGCCGCGTGTTGTCGGAAAATCTACCCAATTCCGGACCTACCAGCTGCAAAGACTGCCACATTCCGGAGGAATAACGCCGCCGGCTTTCATTGGTCGGCCCTGGACAGCCGCCGGCCTTTCTGGGTTGTGCCGACGAGCAGATCCTGGGTCTGGCAAATTTCCGTGCCTAATTTATACCCCGCTGAAATTTAGCGGGGTTTTTTTATGGTTCTGCATTTCGCGGATCATGACCAAGCCCCCATCGATTCCAAGCCCATTTTTCCAATCTGCCGAAATTTAGCTAAAGTTATTGGATATTTGCCCGATATTAAGGCCTGAGATTTTATTGCAGTTCATCGGTAGGATCGCAGAAATTATCAATAATTTGGTTTTATTAATACAGGTCAGGAGGGCAATGATAATGGTCGGTCTCAAATCAAAAAAGGTGCGTACTATTCAAGGTTACTGGAAAAGCTGCCTGGGTGCAGCCCTGATTCTTTTCGTTCTTGCGGCCCCCGCTGCGTTTGGGGCGGACGTTTTGTTTGTTGTCGGCAGTCCGAATTTAAGGGCCGGCGATCTGGCCATCAAATCCCATCTTGAAAACCGGGGATTCCATGTCCATATCCTGGAAGATGATGTGGCAAAAAGCGAGGACGCTATCGGCAGGGACCTGGTGATCTTTTCCGAATCAGCCCGCTCGAAAGCAGTGGGTGATAAGTTTCGTCAAATCCCCGTTCCGATCATTTGCTCCGAGCCCTGGATCTTCAATGGCCTGGGTATGACCGGGCAGACGAAGCGGGTGGATTTCGGTCGTAAAAGCCGCCAGAAAGATATCATGATCGTCAACAGCGCACATCCCTTGTCCAGTTCATTGTCCGATGTCGTTCAGGTCAGCACCAGGAGCTTTTACATGGGCTGGGGAGTTCCCGGAGAGAATGCCATCCCAATCGCCGTGCTCAAGAGCGATCCTGCCAAGTGTACCATCTTTGCCTACGACACCGGGGTCCAAATGCCGGGTCTCGTTGCGCCGGCCAAACGGGTCGGCCTTTTTCTCTTTCGGGGGACGGCCGATGCGTTCACGGCTGATGGCTGGCGATTGTTCAATGCCGTGGTTGACTGGTCGATCGAGAGGCCGACAACCGTTCTGAGAGCTGATAATTAGGCATATCGCAATTACTGGTACTTTCTGAACACGTCGAAATTTGTTAAGCTTTTTTGCATTCATTACGAAAATGGAATAATGGAATGGTGGAAGGCTGGAATATTGGTTTTTTAAATCGTTACAGGTCCTTATATTTATATCGTCATTCCTGCCGGTGGCAGGATCCCCAATTCAACAGTGTTGTTTCCCACAACCCATTATTCCATTTTTCCAACATTCCATCATTCCAATGGGCAGCGAAACGAATTAAACTGGCCTGATTTGTCGACAGGTGATGGAACGCGTGCGGCCGGTCTGCCCCGACCGAAAAGTTCCACTTCAGTTCAACCGTTTCTGCCTCAGCCGGGTGATTCCATCCAAAATCGCCGTATGCCGCTCTCGACGCCTGTCACCGATTTTTGCAAAGATTGACAACTTCAGTCTTTGATCCTTCAGGGTCAGGAAAAAGCCGGTGATTTTCTTATTTTCCAGCCAGTCGCCGGCCTCGAAGCCCGCTGATTTATGACGGGTTGCTGGGCCGGCGATAAGCGCTTTTATTAATTTGCTGCCCTCCGACCCGTCAGATTCCCAATCTTTGTCCCATTCGATGCCATCCAATTTCCCCAGGGTGTAGGTTTGGACCATTCTTTTAAAAACACGGCCTAATTTATCCGGTTCCGCAAAACAGCCAATTCCAGTTAGAATTTGATTTTCCATGATAGCAACCTTAAAGCGGATTAATTAAGAACACAGGTGTCATTAAAATATTCGGCGGCTTCCTCCACTGTATCGAAAAGAATCCAATCGCGCCAAACAACCATCCCGTCCTGTCGGCGGGTCAGCTCAATCGTCGTGTTGCCGTGGTATTCATAACAATCGTAATAATCCTGGTAGGTAATGTCTTTGGTCATTTTTTCATCCTCCTTAACTAAAAAATTCGTTACTAAAGATGAGCTTCAATTGATTCTGACGTCATTTTTAGCAGAAGGTTGTGACAGATCCGGTCACAGTTATGAAAAAAAAGTAACTTTTTTTAAAAAAATGAAAATCCTTGTAAAAGTTCGATTATCGAGGCATTCTTATTTTCAGTGGACAGAAGACAGAGGACAGATGTCAGAGGACGGAAGACAGAGGGTGGAGGGCGGAGATCGGAAGTGGGAATTCGGAATGCGGCCTTCGGCAAGCTCAGGCGGGGCAAAGTCGGAAAACGGCAACGCGCATAGAGCATGGTGCATGGCGTGAAATAAGAGGGCGAAGTTTTGTATTGTCGGGCGTCTTTTACAAATCGATAGAATTCCTAATTCGACATTCGACATTTGTAAGCCCGCGACTCGTAACCCGCAACCCGCAACCCGTAACCTGACACCCAATATCGAACCTTAAAAGATCATCGATTTTTTTTGATCCCGGAGAATGCGGATTCAAACAAAGGGGGCAGTTCCATGGCGCGTGGTGACCAGTTGGCAAGGCAGTGGCGGATTATTCAGACCCTGATTTCCTCCAGACAGGGGAAACCCGCAACGGAGCTGGCACAAGACCTGAGCTGCCATACCCGGACGGTGTACCGGGATTTGGAAGCATTGCAGGCAGCCGGATTTCCGGTCTATACGGATAAAGTGAATGGCAAAAATGTCTGGTCCCTGCTGGATACGGCCAAACACAGCATACCCATACCGTTTAGTCTGCCGGAATTGATGGCCCTGTACTTCAGCCGGGGCATGATGGGGGTGTTGAAGGACACGGTCTTTTACGATTCTCTGGCGTCCCTGTTTGACAAAATAAAGGCCACGTTGCCGGATGAGTATATCGTGTATCTGGAGCAGATCGAAAAAAGTCTGGCCGTGAGGTCCAAACCCTACAAACAGTATGGTCAATTGCGAAGTATCATCGATCAAGTCAGTGAGGCTGCGATTCAACAGAAATATGTGGAAATCGATTACTATACCATGAGCCGCAAAAAGAAAACCCGGCGCCGGGTGGCTCCCTATAAAATCTGGTTTTTTGACGGTACTTTTTATTTAATCGCCAATTGCGGGTTGCGAGAAGATATTCGGATATTTGCCATGGATCGCATCAAGAACCTCGAACTGACTGATGAGCGTTTCGAGATGCCGGACGACTTCAACGTTGACGAATTTATGAAGTCCAGCTTTGGCGTTTTTCAGGGTGAACCGGTCAAGGTCAAAGTCTGGTTTGCGCCCGACATCGCCGAGTATATCCGGGAGAAAATCTGGCATGAAACCCAGACTGTCGAATCCTTATCCGATGGTGCCATTGTATTTGAAGCCGAAGTGGCCGGCATCGACGAAATTAAATTCTGGATTTTAAAATGGGGTGCCAAAGCCAGGGTGATCGAACCGGAGTCCCTCAGAGAAGCGATACGGGTGGAAGCCGAGGCGATGGCCGGGAATTACAAATGAATAATGAATATTGAGTAATGAATAATTGTGGTATTCTGTCCATTTAATCAGTGACCTAAATAAGTCGATATTTTTCCTTTCAAACCAATACCGAATACCCAATACCTAATATCCAATAATCGATTACGAATAACCAACAACTCCCAATTGAAGGTGCACTATCTACGCCAATTCGTCGGTTGCTTCCTGCATGAGCCGGGCAATGGCCATCTTTTTCGGGCACTTTTTTTCGGCCGGTGAATAGTCGATGCTTGTTATCCCGGCGCGTATTTTTTGCGGTATTTTCCGATATTCGGCTCGCGCATGGTCCCGATCCCCGTAGCTGCGGGAATACATCAAAAAACGCATCATGTCGCCTATCGGCGCCCGGCCCCCGATAGCGGACTCGCAAATTTCGGTGCATCCGGCACAATAGTCCGCCTGCGTCTCCCCGGCATATTGCTGCAGTAATTTGCTGTCGGTCGCTGACAGTTTGGTTCGGTCCATGGCGGCCGCCGTATTGGCCATTAAAATCGACATGTTCGGCATTTGGGAACAAATGCTGGCTATCCGGGGATTTTGCCACACCGCCATCAGTTTGGCCTGGGCATCGGTAAATCCTTTTTCCATAAATCGTCCGGCCAGTTGCAGTTCGGTGTCGCTGTCCGTTCGAACAGAGCCGCCGCCCTGGGTTTTCATTGCAGTCAGGCCGATGCCTGCCTGGACACAGGCATCCACTGCGCGCTGCATGCGGTCGGTGTGCATCAGGCGGTAATTGTAGGTCATCATGATCCCATCGATCCAGCCCAGCCGGGCGCCTGCCAGCATGCATTCTTCCATGTTGCTGTGGGTGCTGAACCCGAACAGGCGAATTTTGCCGGCGGCCTTGGCCTTCTCGGCCCAGGTGCGGGTGTTGTCATCCAATTCATCGATGCTGTAGATACCGTGGATAAAATAAAGATCGATGTAGTCGGTTTTCATTCTATCCAGGGATCGATTGAGGAGCTTGGACATGCCCTTGGGACTGCGGGCGTCGGACTTCGTCACCAGAAAAATCTTCTTTCGATCTTGCGGGTATTTGTCCAAATATCTGCCAATGCCTTTTTCGCTGCCTCGGTGATAGCAGTCAGCCGTGTCCCAGTAGGTCACCCCCCAACGCATGGCCTGCTTGAGCATGATCTGGTTGGATTTGATGTTGAACATTCCCCCTAGTGAGAGAATCGAGACGTCAATGCCGCTTGCACCGAACGGACGCTGCGGCACCTGTAAATTGTCGTCGGCTGCCTGGGCCAGCCGGCTTGCCGGCGCCAGCAAAGAGCCCGCACCGGTCAAGGCGACAGTTTTGAAAAAGTCCCGGCGGGACCAGCGGTTTCGTTGATTAGGCATTCTATTTACCTCCAAGGTCAATTAAGTTGATTAAGTTGACTAAGTTGAAAGGGATAAATGAATTCGGAAGTCGGAAAAAAAGAAAAATTCGGCCTATTTGCTTTTCTTCCGAATTCCACATTCCCACTTCCCACTTCCATACTCTCACCTTCTCACCTTCCCATCTTCTGTCTTCTGATCTTCTCACCTTCTTACCCTCTGTCTTCTGTCCTTCTCATCTTCTGTCTTTACCGCTATGCGCCATTCCCCATTCGCTTTGCCGTTATTCCCACTTCCGCATTCCGACTTCCCACTTCTTCCTATCCCAACTCATCCAGCGCATCCCGCATGAGCGTTCCGATTGCCATTTTCTGAGGACACTTCTGCTCTGCTTGGGCGTAGTCCGTAATCTCTATATTCCGGCGAATTTCTTGCGGGATTTTTTGGAACTTCTTTCGGCCTCGATGACGATCACCATAGCTGCGAGCGTACATGAGATAGCGCATGATGTCACCGATTGGAATACCGGACTCCACCATCGGTTCGCAATTATTGATGCAGCCTTTACAGTAATCCGGACGTGATAGGTGAGCATGCTGCTGCAGCAATTTTTTATCCGAAGCGGACAATCTGATTTTGTCGCTTGCAGCGGCAACGTTGGACATTAGAACTGTCATGTTCGGCATTTCGGAACAAATGCTGGCGATCCTCTGGTTTTCCCAGACAGCTTTGAGTCGGGCCTGGTAATGGGTAAATCCCTTCTCTAAAAAGCGGCCGGCCAATTTCAGGTCGGCTTCCGTATCGGTCCGCACCTGGCCGCCACCCTGAGTTTTCATGGCGGTCAGGCCGATGCCGGCCCGGTCACACGCGTCCACTGCCCTGCGCATCGCGTCTTCGTGCATCAGACGGAAGTTGTAAGTCATCATGATTCCATCGATCCAGCCCAGCCGGGCTGCCGCCAGCATGCATTTTTCCATGTTGCTGTGGGTACTGAATCCGAACAAACGGATTTTGCCTTCGGACTTCTTTTTTTCAGCCCAGGACCTGAGGTCTTCATCAAGTTTTCCGGGGCTTCGAACGGAGTGTTTGAAGTAGAGGTCTATGTAATCGGTCTTGAGCCGCTTCAGAGACGTATCGAGGTCATCGCTCATGCCGCTGAGGGTCCAGGCGTGGGACTTCGTCACCAGGAAGATTTTTTTCCGATCTTCCGGATACTTTTTAAGATACTTTCCCATGGCCTTTTCACTTCGGCCGCCCATGTAGCCATGGGCAGTGTCCCAATAGGTGACACCCCATTTGACGGCCTGTCTCAGCACCAGCATATTCAGTGATGTGTCCAGGCTTCCGCCGAATGAAAGAATCGGGACACGGATGCCGGTTCTGCCAAAGGGCCGGGTTGGAACTTCGGCTCGTGGTTGGGATGCCATTGCCGGACTGCCAAAAGCACCTATAATTGATGCCGCGCCGGCTGCAGTGGCGGTTTTCAAAAATTTGCGGCGGGATATGCTGTGTTTTGGTTTGTTCATTCTTTCACCCTCTTGAATATGCTTGAGCGCTTCGCTTGAGGAGCACTACGTATGAGGAGCGCTTCGCTTGAGGAGCACTGCGTTATAAGAGCGCTTCGCTTGAGGAGCGCTCCGCTTGAGGAGCACTGCGTTTTAGGAGCGCTCCGCTTGATGAGCACCGCGTTTTAAGAGCGCTCCGCTTGAGGAGCGCTTCGCTTGAGGCAAACCCGAAATTACTCGGGCTTGAAAACATCTGTTTTCATTTTAATATTTCAACTTCCTGCTTTTCCGACTTTGTCTCGCCTGAGTTCGTCGAAGGCCGCATTCCGACTTCTTCTCTTCTCACCCTCTCATCTTCTCATCTTCTCATCTTCTCACCTTCTCATCTTCTCGCCTTCTCAACTTCTCGCCTTTCCACCCCTTGACGTTCGCGCGACGATCATCTTTGCAGCAGGAGGGCATGCTCCCGGTCCCGGGATTCCCCGTCGGCCGTTACCCGGATTGCCCGTCGTCCGGGAACCGGGCATTCGTGCTGGCAGATGCCGCATCCGATGCATCTGGCAGGATCCACATAGGGTTTTTGCAGCCGTATCTGTATCTGAACCCGGCTGCCCGGTGGCGGGGGCGGTTCAAAAGGCGTTTGGTCGTCCAATTTCAACCCCCGCTCCCAATTGCTGACGATGCGGCGCCGGGGGCTGTCCGGCGCGGATGATATGGCGCAGTAATAATCCCCGGAGTTGTATTCGGCTGATTCAAGGGCGGCGTTCTGGAACTCCAAGTAACGGGCATCGGCTTTGGCGACAATCAGCTTTGAGCCGCCGATGATCGTCTGGTAGATCTCCCGGGTGTTGATGGCCTTGGGGCTGACCGGGCAATTTTCCTGGCAGACAATACAGGGTCTGTCCATGGCCCACGGCAGACAGCGACCACGATCGATGAAAGCGGTCCCGATCTTGATCGGCCCCTGGCCGGCGAAAGAATTGCGGCCCAGGCGCTCATCCAGGCTGATGGGCCGGATGGCCGCCGTCGGGCACAGATGGCCGCAGGCAACACAATTTTGCTGGCATCCGCTGGTGCCGATCCGGAAATTGAGCAGCGGGGTCCACAACCCTTCAAGTCCGCCTTCCAGACCGGCCGGATGAATGACATTGGTCGGACAGATGCGCATGCACTGGCCGCACTTGATGCAGCGCGACAGGAAATCGACTTCCGGCAATGCCCCCGGCGGACGCACAACGGCGGGGTTCCAATTGGATCCGGCAGATCCGCTGATCCGCATCAGCGGAATTGCGGCGGCGCCGGTTATCGTCGCCGTCAGAAATTGCCGGCGAGACAGATTCGTTGCTGTTATTTCACCGCTTGCCGAGGGTGCATTCTGGTAGGTCATCAATCCGTGGCGGCAGTCATTGATGCAGTTGACGCACAGAACGCACTCATTCGATCTGATTTCGGCGGTCGGCTCGCAAGCGCCTTCGCAGTTTTTTTCACAAAGATGGCAATCGAAGCAATCTTCCTTTATCTTACCGATGCGCCACAGGCTGAAGCGGCTCAATACGGCGAAAAGCGCCCCGGCCGGACAAATGAAACGGCAATAAAAGCGAGGTATCAGCAGATTCAGCAGTATTGCCGCCAAAAACACCGCGGCGATCAGCCAGGTGCCGTCATACAGGCGCTGAACGGCCGACAGCTTGAGCGTAGTGTGGTCCATCAGCGGCAGGACGATCAGATTGAATGAACGATAGACCAGGGGGATTGGATCCAGCAAGCCGATTTGCAGGGCTGCGGCCGATGATTGATTTTCTTTTAGCAGGTGACTCACCAGAAACCAGGAAACGACAGCCCCCAGGAAAACTAGTGCTGTCTTCCTGAGGCTGACCTTGCGGCGGCCCAGGACATATATTGCACTGAAAACAAGCCCGGCGGCAACCAGCACCCCGGCCAGCCCTGCATGTGTTGCGGGTATACGAAGAAAATCGAGGGCCAATTCGAGGGCTGAGACGGCTAACAGAAAAGCCAGGATCCAGTATTTAACAGATTGGGCCGGTCGCCAGCGGTTGAGCCTCACTCGGGCGGCGACCGATTTTTTGCGGTTGGCCAAAAAGCCTGTAAGTTGATGAATGGTCCCGAAAGGACAGAGCCAACCGCAGAAAAAACGTCCCAGTATAATGGTTAAGCCGACTGTGGCTACTCCCCACAGCAGACCGGCGTAAAGGGTGCGGGTGCTCAGCAAGGTGGCCAAGCCGACCAGTGGGTCCAGCTCAATGATCCAGTTTACCGGCCAGCCGCGCAACTGCCACCATTGATCACCCAGGGTGGTGACCAGGCAAAACCACAGAAATACGACTAGGAAGAAAGTCTGGCTGATACGACGTGCGGTTACGATTTTCATGGTTGAGGTTCAGGATTTTTCGATTTCGGATTTCGGATTTCGGATTTTGGATTTAAGGAGTCGCTCGTAAGGAGTAACCGTTTTCTCTCTGTATCGCTAAATCCATTTTTTAATAGATAGAATTCATGTTGTTCAAACCAATAACAAATAACGAATAACTGCTTTTCTTAATTCGGACTTTCTTACCTTCATACCTTCTCAACATCTCACCTTCTTTTTCTGTGCCCCATGCTCCCGGCCCTCTGCCCTAGACGCTCACCTCCACCGGATTCAGCGAGCGGTAATCCGCCGTGCCGACTCCGGCCGCGGCGGCCTGGTCGATGAAGGGCAGATCCGCCGAGGACTTGTTGAGCAGGGTGGCCCCGAAGGCATCGGCGGCGACCTGGTCCGTGCTGACGATTATGGTTTCCGTTGGCTTGAGATCCGTCAGCGATCCGCCGGTGGGACCGTTGGTCATCATGCTGACGGTGCCGTCCAGAACTACTATGGTCGGCCGCACCATCATTGCCAATTCCTTGATGATGGTGTTAATGTCCTGGTGGAAAATATTGCGGCGGCCGCCCAGCAGGCCATACCAATTTTTCATGGACAGGGAAGCGCCGCTGCGGTGATGGTCTTTAACCGGGGCCAGGCCGATGACTTTGGTGATATTTTTTAAGGGCCCGATCAGGACCGGCCAGTTGCGGATCAGTTTTGCATCCTTGATGCTCTTCGACTTAAATGCGTCAGCATGCGGTAAATATACCCTGGCACCCGCAGCACGGGCGGCGTCGTCGATGCCGCTCAACCTAAAACAACTGCCGGGATCATTGATGGGATTGTCCGTTACCGCCACCGAGGCCGCGCCGGCTTGATAACAAAGCCGGGCCATTTCCGAGACGATATCCGGATGGGTCGTTGCCGAGAGTATCGCCGGTGACGCAAAGGCGGCATTGACCTTCAGCAGAACCCGATCTTCATCTTTAATAAAGGTTTCAATCCCGCCCAGCGCGTTTAAGGCCGATTGGAGGGTGGCGCGGCGGTCGCTGCCGCGTGCGATAGCCATCCGGGGAGGCAAACCATCTACAGCAAAATCCAGCCGCTCGATTTCCGCTGGGCCGGTTTTCGCCTGGGTGGGTCCTTTGGAATCGTGAAACCACAGGCCGGCGGCAGCTGCCGCAGCAATCGATGCGCCGGCCTTGACCGAGCGGGCCAGGAACTGGCGGCGATTCCATCCGGGGTTGGTGGATTTAGTATCTATCTTCAATTTTCAATCTTCATTTCCGGCTTCGCCGGGTTGGGATTCACCGGCGGCCTGCCTTATCTGATTGAACAGTCGTTCGGCCAACGTGGCCGCATCACCGGGCTTGGTCGCTTCCCGTACGCCGGCCAGGTAAGGGCCGTATGAAAAAATAATTTCATAGGTATCCAATATTTCGATCATCTGTGCATTTTTAAACGGCAATTGGGTTGTTATGTTCCGTCCACCGAATTCCATGAGAAAACTGCCGTAGGCGTCAGCCAATTTTTGGGCTTCGCCCGGTGATCGGCGGCGGGAAAGATAGGCCATTAAAAATTCCTCATTCAAGCGATATTCGGCCGTATACACCTGATCCATCTGCTCATGGCCGAAAGCATCCGCTGCGATCAGCGCGATGCTGTCCGGGTCAAGGTCTTCATCCGGGAATATTTCGCGCTCGGCAATGGTGACGGTCGCGGTTTGAGTGTTCCCAATAAATGTAACGGCCAGTTGCTGCATGGTTTGGCTCCCTTGACTCGAGACCTGGGAGGCGATTAACTCTAGATAAAACCGGCCGTGGGTCAGAAAAACGGCGTTGGGGGAACTGTACGCGTATTGGGTGAAATCCAAAGATTCTGCGTTTTCACGACGCTGGGCACTGAATACCGCAAACGCGTTTTGTCCGCTGTCCATGTCATATACAAACACCTCGATCCACAGACCGGATACGTTTTCATCCTGATAGCGCTGGCTGACCAGGCTGCTGAATCCGGCGGATAAATACAGTTCAGCTTTTCCGTTGATTTTGTCGGAAAGATTTTCGGCATCGAATCGTTCCGGCGATGTCAGCGGCTTGAGGTTCGGCGGCAATGGAACAAACGCCTCAATTGTCGCCGCCGGTCCTGATTGCCGGTTCAGATCGGTGGTCGGCATAAGTTCATCATTTTGCAGGATGGCCGGGTTCAGGCGGTTTTGGGTGATGAAAATGCCCGCTGCGATCGTAATCAGAACGGATAAGATAATTATGCTCAACACGGATTGCTGCCGACTTGTGTTCATGTTATTCAATTATATTAATCCTAAATTCCAGAATCCCTATAATACAATGTGCCATCATAAAGTAAACCGAATTTTGTGTCAATTGATATTGTTTAATAATATTAGCATTATAACCGTTAATGTGTTATAATTGCTCTATTTAATAAACCGGATTCAGCGACTGCAGGCTTGACCAATGTGGTTTCGGTATTATTGTAGATTATGCGGTTATAAAACTGCTAGGTAATATTCTTATCAACCTCCTTTTCAGGGTGGTCTTCCCCGGCTGTGTACTTGTGAAAAGTGTAACGGAAGGATCTACAAAATAATGTAACCCGCTTTTACCCCGCCATCAGAATTAGAAGGGATCAAATGTTTATTGAAAATTACCTTGCAATATCCCGCTGGCAAAA
>Ga0209454_1000821_pt1 | contig 17484 bp, 9 predicted proteins | sample WorMetHERISLAND1_2_FD_187400 | JGI IMG/M metagenome (GOLD analysis project Ga0209454, IMG submission 187400) | Marine gutless worms symbiont microbial communities from Max Planck institute for Marine Microbiology, Germany - Olavius geniculatus... | ecosystem: Host-associated > Annelida >... | reverse complement strand
CACCATAGGCGTAGATTAAGACCTGTTGTTGCTATAGTGCACATAAATTAATTTAGGCTAACAAAATAATAACGTGCTGATATCACTGATTATTCATTAGACTCAATAACATAAATAAACGAGAAAATGAAGAGTAAAAACGACAGACGAAAAAAATATTAGTCCTATATAGAGATAAAACACTTAAATATTCAGTTTAATTAGCAAATGCGACAGCACAATATCCATGGATATATCCACAGGATGGCTGAAGTCTGATATTCACACATGGATATATCCATGGATATATCCATGGATATCCTACTGGTGCCATCTTTGTGAGAACATGTCTTCACAGTGCAAAATAGTCTTCAGCTTCAGGTGGGTTTCACTTCCCTCGTCCCCACCAGGATCTGCCCGTGGACCCCACTAGGACACAAGCCGCAGCTCAGAACCCCAACAATTCGTAAATGACATAAATGCCGGACCAATCCAAGCGACGCTGCTACGGCTCTGTGTTTTTCAGGTACTTATTATTTTGTGGCGTCCGTAAAAAGTAGGTTACTTTCGAACAGAATTTTGCAGTGCACAGAGGTGAATTTTTATCGAGTACAGAGATGACGGATTTATCATTTCTGACGAAAGCCGACCTCCGCAGTGCAAATTGGGCTCTCAGCATAAATCACGGCGATCGATCGACTGCAATAATTACAGCATCGAATATTGTTCAGAGAATGTCCGAACAGATGAAAGCAAGCATCGTGCCTATAATTATAGTGTTGGTCGGTTGCTGAGACAGTGTTCATGCAGGTATGCGGATAAAAACGCCGGCACATAGATCGTTGTGGTAATCGGACGGCGAAGTAGCACGACAAGCAAGACGATAAGATTAACTCTTCGTATAGAACAAGAAAATATAGCCAGCAAAGCAGTAGTATTTTCAGTATAACTAGTATATAGTGGGCTTAATGGTAGTAGTAAAAAATAACGTCTATGGTGCTGCTGTCATTATAGCACTGCCACTACGAAAGTTCACCCAGTTTACTTGACGAATGACGAGTGTAGCACAAGCGCCGGCGGATGAGCGCTGACTTTTGAACAAAGCCGACCAGTCTGAGCTTTAAAGCCGCCTAAATCGGCATCTACTGTAATCGAAAGTTTGTTACGACTCGTCCTCCGAAAGCTGATACTTATTTTACCATCCCACAGACGGCACAGAGGGTAAAAGGCTGAGTCAGCCTGGCTGGCTGGTAGCGTTTCGTACTGAGACGGTTTAGCATAGGTATAGGCCTAATGTGCCCGCAAACAGTTACCCCTGCAAGCATTAACCGGACTCAGAGTACAGTAACATCGTTTTCTTCGTATAGGCCCTCTATACTTGAAAAAACGTTTTCAGTCAATGCCAATGTCTTAACCCCATGCTATAGGCTTGAAAGTGCCACTGCAGAGCGGCGCTTTAGAGGGTTAACTCGGTGTCGCCCCGCTGGTCATTCATGGTCAGTCGATGACGAGCGAAATCTATTATCGGACAAGACCAAACAATTCATGGACGATCAGACGACAGTATCTCTCCACGGTAGCGGGGACTTTCAAATAGACTCCAGAGACTGCATCGTCATAAATATTCTATGCAGATTAAAGCGGCGGACATCGACATTTAACGACGAATTAAGGATAAACCTAGATCTCATCTCATCGCTATTTAGACTTCTAAATTACCCACTGACTTTGTCTTGCTTAAAGGCGCATACAGAGCGACGTAACTGAACTGAACTGAACTAACACGGTTTAGTTTTTGATGAACTGACCAATGAGCGAGCAAAGCAAGCCCATTGGTCATTGGTTGACACGTACGTGCGCGTAGTCATGTAGTTACGGACGCCGTAAGACTGCGCTTACTGTAATGCATTACAACTGGCTCATTGGTCAGTTCGTCAAAAACGAAACCATGCCAGTTTAGTTTGGTTTAGTTACGTCGCTCTAAATGCGCTTCAACGTAATTCAACCTATCCTTACAGGGCATTTTGGTCTAACTTGGGTCAGATCAGGGTTACGTTTGCTGATCGTGGTATAAAAAGACGAAGGGGAAAATGCTTCCATCCACGATTCCGGTATACTTTTTGCCGACGTGTGCTAAGGGAAGTTAACAATAGTAGCTAAAGGCGTGTACAGAGCGACAGAAATGAATTGAATTGCACTGACATTTATGCATTCTAGTGCATTTAGGCCTATGTCACTTTGTACACGTCTTAATGTTTCAAGCAACTCTTGAGGTGATAGTGATTAATGCGGCATTTTGCTTTTTAAGCAGTTTGTGCAAACATATTAAATTTATTGTGTTGATGTTATTGCATTATTTACGGCTTTAGATTTTATTTTACGGCTGACACTCTGCAGTGAGTAGTGGTTTTCGGAAGTTCGAAACCGCCGTTGTTCGCCGCCGCTGTCGCCGTTAAATACCCCGTTTGCACGATCAAGCAAACATCGAGCAATCATCAAGCAAACATCCAGCAAATGCATTCAAAGTATACGTGGATGACGCTTGCTTTAATTGCTTGATATTTGCTCGACGTCTGCTCGATGCTTGCTAGATGTTTGCTTGATGATTGCTTGATCGTGTAAACGGGGTATAACGTTCCACGCCGCCGCAGCCGCCAATAAGCTAGCAGTTTTAGCGGTTTAGCAAATAAAAACAAAATCAAATAGTGTGTTGTGCTCACACTGCTGCAAGCAGAGCAGCCAGATCGACTGCGCGTTTCCGTCAGTCGTCACGATGCCATTGGTGACAATATTAATAAATGAATATTAATAAGCATGACTAATAATCATTAAACTGACGATCATTGGTAACGTTGTGAGTAAAGGTAATTGTTGCTTTTGGGTGTCAAAAATTATTACCAGTTACAGACGTCTTAGCGGTTTTTGCCAGCTGTTAAGGCTTTAGCAAACGGTTGAGGAGACTAGTGGGTATAGGGCGGTTATGGTCGGTAATGCTTTTTTCCCGTCGGACGATAACTCACGTGTCGAGCTGGTGGAAATTTCTGCATGCGCTTTTTGCCATGCAGCCTTGTTCCAGTGTCTGTTTTGTAACGTAACGTAAAATTACTGATAACTCAGTCACAGTTGCAGAACACAGACTCAATGATGTCATAAAACGCCTTGTCAGTGCTCGCATGAAAGCAGCGCAACCGCAGTAGGGCCTACTACCGGCGTCGCGTTACGAGCTCTGGCTGAAAATGAAGACTGCCGTCGATTTTGGGACATTCGGATCCTCACAAAGGCATTTGATAGCAAGCTAGAAAGATAGCTGATATCAAGTGATGCCGCAAATTATACTAACTGCGTTTCTCGAGCGGCTGAAACACCTTGCCGTCCGTTTATGATGGGACATTAACTTTGCTTCAAGGATTACATGACGTAGCCAAAACTTAGTCAGTTTAAAATGCAGGAAGTTGAAAATTTTCGACAGATAGCTGCAATTTTCCTACAGAGAAAATAGGAGCGCTTAGAATTTTAATTTTGCCCTTAAATATTTTAAGCGGGGTATTTTTCAACCACGTATTTTGTATGTTTAAAAGAAAATACATTTGCAGACAAAAATAAATTTTTGGACAGGTTAAAATTAAGGGAAGGGGTGTCTGTTGCCCCGCTACGACGTCACTATCTCCTGCAGCTAACAAACGACTCGTTATTTTGAGGCGTACGCAATGCATTTATTAAAACGTTTTCTGCTCGCCACGGTTAGTTAATCGATAGCCAATAAACTCGGTTGCAGCTAACTGCGCAATGTTTACGCAAGCAGCTCGCAGCCAACACTACGCCACTTTTTTGGATGGTCAACATAATAATTAATTATTGCGTAATATACGAAAGCTAGAAAAGCTTGGACTGCACAAAACTTCAGCAAAACTAATGCTGCCATTTCTCAAATAAATTTGTTTTAATGCAATCTGTTTTTATTCATCTTTAAAAAATTCCTTCACACAATATTTGGTCAAAATCCGTTCGTCACTTCTTGAGTAATCAATGACAGACAGAGATTTCTAGTGCGTGCTTACTATTTTAAACTATATAGCCCAAATTTTTGCTCGGAAAGGGTTTGACTTTTTTCTTCTGGTTCTTTCCTTTCTTTCCCTTCGGTTTTCCTTTTTTGTTACTTTTTAAAATCCACCTACCAGGTCTGGAGGAGCGCTCTTCCACGGAGAGATCTGGGCGAAAGCTGCAAACGCTTTTTTACGCATTTACGGTTCTTAAAAAAGTATCGCATGGCAACATTTTAGTCATTTATAGACTACACAAAATTGATATTTGTGTTTTTGTTGACTTGTGAAGTAAAAAGTTTCCAACTATTTGAAGGGAAATTTAAACCGGAAACCTCCTCCCCTTAAATGCGGCGCTGATAATATCAGATGGCACATTAGGTGTCGTCGATTTAGCAGTACGATTCACAATAAAAACATCAGATAATGAAACAAACGGATAATACTATTGGATTCGGATTGACAGAGTGGCTCGATAACGAAAGCAATTTCGGACAGATGCAACAGTGCCGGTGTCACATTATAATGTCTCGCACATAAAAAATCCGCCCCGGGAAAAGATAATCATTGGAAATGATAATGTCTTGTTCTTATTAAAATATCGACGGTCCCATAAAAAGTCTCCACATTGTAGGCTCGCTCTCCAGAAAAGTCTCCCAAGCCGACAATTTGCCGGCAAAACTTTGCCCCGCAACTTTTCTTGAAGGGGCAATCCTACAATGAGACACCGGTGAAACCGCTTGCCTTTACAGCCCGAGATGACACTATACATCACCCGGGCAAGCAGCGAGACTCAATTGTGACCGTAACGAAACAAAAAAAAAACTATCGTATGTCATTGTGTGATTTCCGTTAACGGCAACGACAACTATGATTTGTTATTATAGTTTTGTTTGTACAGAAATTTTTATTTAAAACAGCGTCGCTCAGCTCACTCGTCTACTTTAAAAAATAGGGGCCTACTGCGAATTCAAAAAGATAACTGAATAAAAACAATCTGTAGTAGGCACATGCACTTCAACACTGTCACCGACTTTATTTCAACATTTATATGTTCCGCTTACCAAATTATTCTACGAAAATTAAAAACTTACACGCAATATATTGTGTGTAAATTTTTGTAGAATAATATATACAGGTGCATTGCTATTCCCATTCCCGCTACTATTTTATTTCCATTTTCATTTTATTCCCACTATAAGTTACATCCGGAATTTTTATTTCATTACATTTTCACAAAAATTTTATATCTATGCACAGTGGTTTCTATCCCTATACCTGGTAAACGGAGCTTGCGCCTAATGAAAAATAGGGGAAGTTTTGAATAAGTTGTAGATTAAAACTTCTCCCTTATTTTCATTGGGTAAACTACACTCTTAATAAAACTCCTCTATTTTTACTTTTTTTCAATCTACAACTTTAACAAAACTCTTCCCATATTTTTACTTTCCTTATTTTTCAATCTACGCTTTTAATAAATATCCCCCTATTTTTCCTATTTTCGCTGGACAAACTGCACTTTTAACAAAACTCTCTTCAGTTTTTACTTTCCCCTATTTTTCCATTTTTTCCCTAACAAAACTTTCTTTTTAGAGGGAAAGAAGCCCAAAATAGAGGGAAAACTTCAGTCAGAAATTGAGAGGAACCAGAGCCCAAAACTGGGTGAAAAATTGCGCCCGATTTTGATTCCACATTCTGGGGGCAGCGGCGGATTCAAGGGAGGTGAAAAAGGGAGCGGCCGCTGACTAGATGCGTATTGAAACAAGTGACAATTTTGCATTATTTTTGCATAAATTTTTGAAACATTTTTCGCAGAGGAAGCACAGCCCCTCCCCAAACCCCGCTCCCTACCTTTCTGCCTCTATTCCAAATTTCTGGATGAGCCACTGTTTCCATGAGATTTCTCACTTTGCATGCGCCGCCTCTAATTGTTACATTGTTCTCTGAAAAGCCAAGTACGACTAAAATAACAACGCGGTCGGTGCAGTCGTTTAAGCGTGCAGTCGACGACGCCGACTGCTCGGCAGCAGTTGTCGTTCTGGCTGCTGCGTAACGTACGTATTATGCGCACGGCGTTTCGCTTGAGAACTCTGCAGTGCTGTGTGCGGCCTATCCACCCTCTCTTTCAGCTCGCACTATATAATACCGCAGCGTTTCGCCCGCCGTTTATAAGCCGGCTGCTGACGCTGGCGATACTGCTTAGGATGCCGACGGATGTAAGAAGCGAGAGAATTAGCTCTTAAGACGCGTACTAAGCGAGCGAAGTGAATTTTGAAGTAAAAACGAAATGAGCAAAACTTCCAGTTCGTTCGCTTTGTGTCGTACGGTGCAGAGCCTCGCAAGTGAACTGGAGACATTTTAGTTCGCTTTGGTTCAGTTCATTTTCGTCGCTGCGTACACTTTTTTTTAGCTTTCACTAGGAATATCGCTATATGTTAGACGATGTATTTCTGAATAACTTTCTGTCTGAAAACGGTTGCAACAAATCTGCAGCATACCTCGTGGTAATTTCAATACGCAGATTGCGAATTAGGTTGGTAGTCGTCAACATTGCATCCGTCGGAGTGGTTACTGTTGGAACGCCGACGGCAGAAACGGACCGCGGGGCAGATTACACGGATACTGGCGGGTTCATACGGGTCGACTCTGGGCTGGTAGGGATGAGCTTCTAGCACGAAAGAATACCCGAACAGGCGACCGTACGGCATCATAAAGCATTAAGCTCATAACTGCACGCACGTTCGCGTTAACCACATCGGCTCGCTTTACCGGAATCTCTTCAACGGCGTCTAATTCGTGAAATTGTCTTCCATTGATTTCACTGCATCGTTCTTCGCGTAATATCGTATTATACGCTGCTAAAAATTGTGTATCGACGAAACGCAGAAGACGTGTGAAAGGCAGGAGAGACACTGCAGAAATAAAGAGCATAGACCGGTAGGCGATGTGGCTTGCAACTTCATGTTGTATACAATAGGTCAGCTGCGGACAGATGACGCCGATCGCAAGGGTAGCCAACTGACAATCTTGAGCGAAGATATCTGGTCGACCAACTGCGAGCGAAGGCTGCGTGCACCGCTAAATTGTGAAAATACTTTTACGTCAGTACCGCCGTCTTGACAGGCTAAAGACGCGCTATTTGACAGTAAGGGTCGCTTCCAGCAATCACGCACGCGACAATTTTACAGTGATGATCATCTAGTCTGGTGTTGGATCAGCCAAGACGTCGTCATGATGTGCTGCTGTCGCGACGCTGCAGCCAGTGGACAGGCGGACGGACTGCAGGCACGTAGGGGTCAAGGTCAGGGTCAGGGGTCGGCAGCGGACATCGAGGAACCACATCAACATCATCACCATTCTTCGTCCTCGCGCGTCGTCAGACTGGCCTCGTTTGACGAAGATCTCATTACGCCCGTCGAAGTCGACCAGCTCACCAACAACCGACGAAGTAAGATCCGTCATGGTATTAATGTACGTTACTAGCTTTCCAATGTTTTTTGACGCGGTATATACAGCTACATGCTGTAGGCGTCCATGTAGTACGATGTGTCTGTCTGTCGTCTGGATTTAACGTATGCATTATGGCTAAGCGTTAGGTCTTAAGGGAAACATTTTACGTAAATAATTAGCCCTTTACCGAGGCGTTTTCCGTACAAAATTTGGGGATGCACTTTAAGAGAAACGTATTCAAATTTGGGGTTGAATCGAGCCGGGTAAAAAATGTGCGTTTTTAACCGAAAACTAGCCATATCTCGGAAACTGTCAGAGATAGGGCCAAGGTTACTATTAATCACTAATAAGAAGTGGCATATGCCCTTTCAAATGAGATGAAAATCATCGACCTTGGATGACCTTGCAGGTCAGCACTGCAACAGAAACTGTATAGGCTGTAGCGCGTCTTCCCTAGCCACAGCTGGGCTTTTTTGATTATGTTTTTAGGTTGCCCGGAACGGTAGTCTGGCAGCCTTATGTTATACTGCTGATGTTTTTATTCCTTTTCAGTGCGAGTTCTGCGAGCTTTGTCGACCAGTCGCCGCGAAACTTTGCCACGTGGTAGAAAGTATTTTGATTGTGCGTATCCGATAGAATAAGCTTGCGTAGCTTACGCAATTGGCGAATGCATGTCGTTTACGACATGATTTTGTTGCTTGTTTTTCTGTTGCAAATTTCTACTAGTGTATGAGCTCCGAACGTGGCCCAAATCGGACCGGTTGACCTTTATCACCGTCTCCATCTTTGGACGATCACTTGATATATTTTTATTTCAAACCAGAGCAGTAGCAGATTAGGGGTTTTTCTGTCGTCGGCGCGCTATAAGTTCACGGTTTATCAACTTATTTACTTACTTACTGGCAGGGACGTCGAGAGCCACAACGGGGCCCAGAAAAAAAAAACAGTTTCGCGGGGCCCGTCTCGGGAGAAAATTTTTGAATTTTGCTTTTTGAAAATGGTCCACTCTGGCGTACTTAATGTTTTTGAGCGACGTTGGAACCCCCAAACGTCGCGGGGCGCTGAGGAAAACTATCTTTTTTCCCTCTCGACGGGTCTGTCTACGGGCGGTGCGTTACAGGTTCGCAGCGGACGTCGACCAAGTTTCGTCGTTCCGTGAGTCGCGGTGGCGGCGGCGGCGGCGGAGGTCACTACGGGTCGACGTCTGAGGGCGCAGGGGCTACGGATGGGTCAGTGAGTGGGGTGCCGCGTGCTGGGGGACGCTCCGCCGGGTCCGGCTACAAGCTCGGACGACGTAAAGCGCTGTACGAGACCCGAAAACGCATCTCGGACTATTCGCTGATCTTCGCGATGTTCGGCGTCGTCGCCATGATCGTCGAGACCGAATTGTCTATGGCTCACGTCTACGACAAGGTTTGTGTGCTATGTTAGCCTATCTGTTATCTGCGGAGACGTCTTGGAGCGGGACAGGGAAAGAAAAAATTCATACTCCCTCAAATTATAGCCGAGCGAATTTTTTTCAAAATACAAAACTTAAAGTTGAAAATCTTCAATTATGTGAAATTTGAAAGCCAGTTAACATTTTCAGCTCTAGTTGTCTTTTCGGCCGGAAATTTCCAACTATCTGTCATAATATTGCAACTTTCTGCCGCTCCCAATTTTTTCTAAGACCCGGAAAGAAAGTTGGAAGTTTGAATTTTTCACTTCTGAACCCTGCATGCTTCCATGCAACGGACCCACAGCGTGCCTGGTGCGTAGGTTTTCCAGGTGTTAGTGGGTGCGTTGCTTTTTCTTTGAAGCCAGACGGGCCAGGAAACGGTTTATTGCCTGCTACCTATAACGAATTGCTGCGCGCGTTCGTGTCAGACCACACGCTTAGACAGATCGCAACGCTGCGTAACACTACGCAGCTGGAATCAATTTGACGATCTGCAGCTGCTACCGACGCAATTCATGCGATTAACTGCTACGATTTGTTTCCGACATTGTTTCTACGCCTTCCGTCAAAGCAGAAGGCGGAAGTTCTTATTAAATGGGGAAAGAGTTAAAGAGTTCACTTTCAAAATGTTATATATTTTTTTCTTTACTTAACGAATCAACAAAACACAACCATTTGTATTGCGCATAAACGACTAAAAATGTTGCACCGTGAAATGCGTAAAATGTGTTTGCCGCTCGACGAACTTGCAACGCTCCCCAGACCCTTAGGCCGCTTTAGCTAAATTTTGGGAGAAGAGTGGGGAACAAAAGGGTAATCGAAGGAAGAGAGAGGAAAGAGAAAAGGAAAAGGAGGGCGAAAGAGAACGGGAGGCAGGAGAGGGGGAGGGTTACGAGGTCAAACGCCCTCCGTTCAAAAATTCGGGCTAAAACCTCGATCTAATCTTTGCTGGGTTTGTCGTCGCGACCACATGACCCAAGTTCTTGAAACCCTATATTGGTTACTGGCTCGGAGGAGAATTTTACGCAAGATGGCAGTAGGCCTACTAGTAGCGGTTGCAGCCTTTGCTTCTCGAGGTCTTCGCTCATGACCGCTGGTACTTGCGATCGGCGTCATCTGTATATTGCTACTGTGACCAGTTTTTCTTTGACTTTTGTTTTTTTTAGACTTTTTGCTCTTTGTCTCGCGCTGTTATTTCTGTGCTACATTACATGATTTGCTAATTTTCTGCAGATCTGTACATTTGTTTTTATTTTTTTTCGCGTTCAGAATAGCTTTAGTTCTTCAGTTTACGTGCTGGATTAAAACGACGGCTTTTCTGTTAGTTTTCTAGTGCAAACTATGCGTCGTATCGTATGCCGTGTACCCAGACAACTATCGGCTAGCGAAGCATTGCTGCCAGCCGTGGCTCTACGGCCTGGAACTAACACTGACTATTAGCCGCTTCACTCCACTCATTCGATCTTACACCACTGCATCACAGTACTGACATTTAAGCTAACCGCGAACTAGGCTAAGACATATGTTCCAGGCGCCGACACTGACGTTGGCTGGTACAGCAGATTTCAGCAACTGTAGGCCGAGCGGCATGTTTCGCTGGCTTTACGCCGCTATCTTCAAATATCCCGACTAAATTTGGTTCAGTTTTACCCTGGCTTCGTTTGTTACCTCCGCCAAGGAGGTAATGTTTTTGCCAGACTTTGTTTCTCTGTTTGTCTGTTTGTTTGTCTGTGTGTCAGCAAGAAGATAACTCAAAAAGTTATGGTCGGATCTTTCTGAAATTTTGAGGGTATGTCGCGCATGGCATAAGCTACAAGTGATTAAATTTTAGGGTGATCCGGCAGGAATCCTGGATTCTGGATCACTTTGAAATTTTCGTTACCATTGCGTTAAAGAAGGCATAAGGGAACCGCTGGCAAAGCGAAGATAGTGACGGCACCTGGCGAATAACATTGCCTTGGCGGAGGTACCTGCGGGATATGACTGCTTTTTCGTTTATTCTGTTGCAAACTGCTGTAAGTTTCACTGTTGTAATTATAATGATTATCGTTCGATGTGAGCAGCGTCACTGCAGACAAATGCTGACAACATAGCAGTAAAAGTAAAAAAGGCATAAATATGAATGTGTCATTTTACTGTTCACTTCCACAGCCAGAAAGACCATAATTTGATTGATTTACGTGTACATATATTTATGAGTATAGACTGAAATTGGTTTGAAGCTATAGCTTAGCTTCGAATTTCGTTTCAGTAATCGTTATTACATCGCTTGTGTTTTTTTTAATCTCAGACCTTTATCTCCGTCAATGCAGTTTGTTTATAGCTTTTTAAATTGTTTGTATGTAACAGTGTTGCTATGCTATTTCAGTTTCTTTCATTTCATTTCCATTTAAAACATTTTCAGTTTTTAGTTCATTTGCTGGATTAACCTGACTCACAGCTTGCGTGTCGGTTTTCTAGTGCAATATTGATCCTATTTTATCATATCTGTCACTACAGCGAAATCTGTCATCTTCAGTCCAGTCACTATGGACCTTGTGTTGTACAAGGGTGGTGACAGTGGCAGCTATGTGCACTGTTCATGGTCCTGACCTGGCGGCAACCTTTATACCATTCGATCACGGACTTTGACATTTTCGCGCGCTGCTGGCGTCGGGCGGATGCAATGTTTTTATCGCCGCTCGTCTCGATCAATCGCCCGTTGCCGCGCAGCAAACTGGGTGTTCGTCGGTTGATCGGGTATCCAGACGATATACTCCCATAGACGTGACGCGTCACGCTTGAAGGTAAATGTAAATGTCCGGTACCTGCTATAGCGCTTCTTACATGAGTCAGCCTCGAAACCAGAAGCGCTTTACTGTCTCAGAAATGGCAGCTGATTGGCATGAGCTAATGATACCGCAACCCACTATGCAATCATCCATAATTTGCCCGCATTAGTGGATCTGCGGTTTGCAGCTAGCAAACATACCACCGCTCTCTACACTAGGCCTTCAATAAGCCCATAAGCTGCTATCATTTCCCATCCCGCCGAGGGTAGGATGCTGAGTTGACTTAAGCACACAGTAGGTTAGCAACTTGCTAAAAGCTAGGCTGTAACAAAAACGTGACTGCTATACGTCTTTTGGGGTTTGTCGTCCGATGAATTAGATATAGGCGACGTAGGCATACACGACTGTTTCGCATGCACTTTGTTACGGCTAGCCACCAGTAATGATCATGACTGTAGTGAAAATACAACGGAAAGTTAAGAAATATATAGTTTGCGTAGTTAAGCGTACAAGTATGCTCAAAGCGGCGGAAATGAAATGATATAGTTTCGCTGTTTTAGTTCATTTCATTTCCGTACAGTTTATTTCGTTCGCTCTGTACGCGCCTTAAGGCGACACGTCACGTGTCGACGTCTGTACTATCTGCCGTAGTACGTACAACGTCAGGACACAGATCAAGTGGACTATGTATGACGTCACACAATCTGTTAAATGGTGGTCGGCTCCCTAAGGACTCAACAGCGTAGCAGCTGCCACTGATGCTGATGCTGCTGCTGCTGTTGCTGAACTATGTTACTAGGCTCAGTGGATAATAGTTCCGCATCTCACAGGAGCATCCTGCGACGCTGCGCGAAGTACACGTTAATCACGGTCTACCCTGTGTCCGCAAAACCAGTTACCCCACCACCTAAACAACAGGCGGAAACCCGCATCAGTTAAAAATTTTAAGTGAAATTTTTGCCCACGCAATGCCACATTTATTTGAGTCAGCAACGCAGAATATTATAGAAATCTGTCGTTTTGTTTAAGATATTTTTCGTCCGTTTTATAAAGTGATTTTACAGATCTGCGTTTATTGGCTGACGTTACCTATAGGCATAAGTTCGTTTGTTGGTGATAAACAAACAAAATGCTGTCAAGAAAAGATCGATGTTTAATCAAAATACTCAGAATTGAAAAAAGATTAATATTTGCTACACAAGATTGACATTAGCTGCAATTGAAAACTCTTGGCGTTTGGCAGTGTTATTTAAAATTTAATATGTCCGCAAAACAAAGTTGATTTCCTTAAAACTGCAAAGTAGTGTTCAGTGCATCGTCATATAGCCCTAACGAAGTCAACATTACTCAGCCTGGCCGTCCCGCCGTGGGTAGACGCAGTAAGTACGAGCGAAAGCTGGGACGTAAACAGGCACACCACGCGATGCGCTAGCCCCATATTCGTGGTCTTGCAGTGTGAAATGGTGTCTGGTCGAGTCGTAAAGAAACGGAGGTCAGCGCCGTCTTATGGTTCTTATGTCTCGAGAAGGACTTTACGTCACCTTACGCATGTCATTATGGCGGTTACGGGCATTTCGGTAATGCTGAATAGTGGATAACGGGGCTGCAGCGAAACGCTCGAAGCTAACGCCGTATTATCTTAGCGGTAACAGAGCTTCTTGTTATGTTACTAACAAAGCTGCAAAATTAGAGATCACACGAAATATAAGCGCATTCATAAGTCGTGTTTAAACATTTCAAAATGGGACTTTGTACTTTTGCTTGCACTTCCAATATTTTATTCTAGTATACCTCCTTGAAATATTACGTCTTGTTATCGGTTGATAAGGATTTTTTTATTACCGCATTATAATGTTTTACTTTGTTCAGTTTTTAACATTTTTTTGAAAACAAGTTTTAGAGTAATAGTTACACGGCGCATTTTGGTGGTTTCTAAACAATGATCGCGCACAGGACTACATACAAACAGTTGGCCCGAAACTACTTTAGAAGAGTGTCAATAATTTTTAGCGTAGGCCTATGGAGGCGGATGTAACGCGTAATATATCGACGATGTCTTTTTGTTGCGATGTCGGCGAATGGCGTCATCTTGCATCAGCTGCAGGCGGCGTTTAAAAAACAATCGATACACCGCAATCGTATTTCTCGTTAGCGGCGTTGACATCTGAAAAACGAAAAATAAATGATCGAACCGTTGTTGGGCGTTAGTATAATGTATAGTAGTACGAGTAGACTGTTTATGAGTTGAAGTGTTGCTGAAGTTTGATCGAAACAAGTCTCAAGCCGTGGTCACAATTGCGACACAATGCAAAAAGTCAGCTTATTTGGAGTTTAGTCAGTAGCCCCGTTTGCCGCAAGTATGGAGTTGTAGGCGGTCTGACTTGGTACTGCCGTTGGGCAACCCTATTTATTTTTTTTCAAACAATTTTTTAATAAAAAACGTACCGATAAGCTACAGTACATCCGTCATAGACAACAGACAAACCTGTGGCATTAGCTTTAATTTAAAAGTCTGCCAAAGACTATAAAAATATTTTCCCTATGCTCTTTTTTTTCGCCAGACTGTAACCGGAAGCGGGGGCATTGTGTAAAGCCTTGAAGTATTATAGATCACCAAAAAATTTTGGTACGGACGCGAGAATTAAAGAAAAATGTCTGGTAGGCGGAACCGTCACTTTCCGTCTGAAAACAGTTGCATAAAACGCGGCAGAGCGTTTATAATTTGCGACGAAGTCTTGCAGAGAACAGACGATGGTCGTTCTTTCGGTTGCAGCTGCTGCGAGTCATTCAGTGCAACACGATTCGACTTTATGACAGGTTTTAGTGTATACAACGAAACAATAAAGGCAACGGGAAGACTTTTAAAGACAGAGAGATCTGCAGCGTTGTCGCGTAAGCAACGTAAAAAGCCATGAACGAGTCCCTACGATGCGGGTAAAGAACACAGCGATTCACTGCGGCGACAAAGAGACGGTGCCGTTCGCAATGTGGCGTCCATCTTCATTGCGGTTTATGATAACGTCATTCTGAGGCAAAATGGAAAGAAACTGAAAGAAAGGGAAAAGCCAAACTCTCTCCTTCGAACAAAAATTTTGGCTATACAGCAGCTTTGGCCGTTGATATTTATTTGACTGTTTAATTTGTTGGCCTTGCATATTTTAGCCATTTTTCCCTGGAATAAAAGGAGCATGTGCAGTGTGACTTTGCCTTTTTATAGTGTTGTGTTGCATTTGTTTTTTGGGAATTTTTTACGCATATTTTCAATTCACACTTTACACAAAGTATATGTTGTGAGATGTCGCTTTGCATGCAGCAAAGACTTGAGTAAGGGTTAATACGAGTATCAAAATTCAGATGAGTTGAAGTATGCGAAATGTAAATGGCTAGGCAGAAAAAGAGGAATAGTTGTCATTTTAACGCAAGTCAAAATTTGCTCATCGTATATTTGTTATCGCTTGTTTAACCTTGTTGTTCCAATTAACTTCTCGGGTGACGTATAGCAATTCTACACCTTATCTCGTATTTCGTGTTTCCTGTATGGCTTTGCACTTTTTCAGTTTATTTTTTCACAATTTAGCATTGTTGTTATGTATAAAACTTCGTGTTAATTAAACGGTCACGCGTGTTTTGGAATGAAACGTTTGTGGTTTCGCACATCGAGTGACAGAAAAACGTGTCGAATCGTCACAGCGTTTGTTGTCTGCCTTTGCGATACCCTTTGCTCTGTCTTTTTGCAAAGTGGCAACCAACTGATATTTTTTTGTTATTTTATATTTTTGATGTCATACTGCATAAAATACTTGCTGCTTTTATTTTGCTTAAAACCTCCTCATAACAGATTTCCGTTTAAATTTTGGACCACGTATTTTAAACGTGTTTCCAACAAGTTATGCAGACTTTCTGTAGTCATAATATGTCAAACATCGGACAGACTGCAAAAGAAGTAATCTATACCCACTTTCTAATTAGGCACAAACTGAGATGTCGCCAAGCCCTTTTTATAGCCTGTAAGAAAAAAATGGTCCGTACACAAATGGTAAGAAAATTAAATAGAAATTCGTCGCAGCAAACTTGTGGACGCGGTAGTCACGTTATTGCACGTGAGACAACGTCTTGAATTGATCTCTTAGCAAGTAGCAAGCAACAGTCCACTCACTCACATGCAGACTCCTATAATGTGTAGCATACATTTAGAAGTCTGTGGTCTACTCCATTGAATTCGTTTGCAGTATGAGTTACGGCTGCCACGCGCTCCTCGCATTTACGTGCCGACCGCCCACTAATAAACGCCGCCGGCTCGCCTATATACCGATCATCTGCAGCTTTCCTAGCGCACAATAAATCTTCGGCGCCAAACCAACTTAACTGAAGTTGTCGAACGTATCCCCGGGACGTTTCTCTCTGAAACTTTTTCTCCCTTCTGTTTCTGCTATACCAGGACATTCCTTCCGTCTTTTATTGTTTTGTTACATAACAGTTAAAAGTTGCGCATAGCTCTTTATCGAAAAAAAACATTGCACAGCTACGGAGCGTCACCTGCCATATGAGGTTATACAGTGTTACCTGCCACTCAACACAGGCGAATGCGCCACGTTGTAGCCCCAGTTAAAGAGGCCGGTCGGTATTCAATTTACCTACCCTGGAGGGATAGGAAGCTAAGTTGACCTTGTTGATTAAATGTTGTACGGTTGCTATATTAGGATTATGCTGGTGTTTAGCACTGCATTCATAATTGACACTGAGTATTACAATGTTGTCTCTTGTCATAATGTGTCTCATTGCAGGTCGCGAGGGGGGGTCAGTTCCGTCCTTTGGAAAACAGGCAAGGAAAATGTCTCCGGGGAAACCAAAGGTGTGGCCACAAATTTATTATCGAGAGGTATAGAATAATTTTTGGTACATTTTTGTGCCGTGAACTTAATATTTAGTACGCGCTGTGTAAGCCAAAACTAACATTTGTTATTTTTGGCACAACAGTTAGTTATTTTGACATTAAAATTTCACGTTAGAAATGGAATAAATGCAACAACTATTCCGACGTCATTCTGGCTCCATAAAAAGGTTTTTGACGTTATTTGGGGGATATATACTGATATATCTCCGTTGCTACACAAGTGGAGGAACATCTTGGGAGAAACGGTTGTTTCCTTTAACTGCATGACGCCGCTATAATTTACGCGTTGGCGATGAATAATTTCAATCAGTGTATGTATGCTATGCTATAATGCACGAACTCGCTTGGCTATACGCTTCGATTGCTGCTGATGCTGCTTTGTTAACTTTTCTTATCGGGGCTTAATTCCTGCCGGTATATGCTCTCCGGTACGACATACCGGCACTGATTTTGGAAACGGTACATTTTACCGGCAGTTTTCTTTGTTACAATGACAATGGCAGTAAGCTGTTTATTTGCGAGATTTATTCGCTGTGCACCAGATGCGTTTCTCAAGCGCTAGATGCTCTGAAACTCGTTTTTGACCGGAGCTTTGGTCCGGATCACGCTGGGCAAAATTACGACAGTTGGGGAATAGATATACTATACGTCTTTATCATTCCCCTGCTTTTTCACTTTTCAGCGTATCTACTTCGCCGCCTCGGTTGGCAATAACTTCTCACCGTAATTGTAGTAAATAGCGACAGCATTTTCATTGGTATTTTACCAACATGTGCATTTGTTTAGATAGATAATGTTTAGTGGAGACGCGCGCAACTGATGGCTTGGGCCTATTTTTGGTCAAATGAGGTCACTGGTCTTTTCTTTTTGCTTTTCCACGCAGTCACAATGATACTGCGGACATTTATAGGG
>Ga0209454_1000818_pt1 | contig 17511 bp, 10 predicted proteins | sample WorMetHERISLAND1_2_FD_187400 | JGI IMG/M metagenome (GOLD analysis project Ga0209454, IMG submission 187400) | Marine gutless worms symbiont microbial communities from Max Planck institute for Marine Microbiology, Germany - Olavius geniculatus... | ecosystem: Host-associated > Annelida >... | reverse complement strand
TTGCAAGGTATCCCAAACTGAGTAATATGGTGGATCCAAGTCTGTTGAATGCGGTTTTCATTCCTTTCGGTTGACGAAATCCGGCGTGTTGTGTTGAAGAAAATTTTGAGTTGCTTTGATGCGATGTGATGGAACGCTGTCTTTACATAATGGGATTTTTAACTCTCCTTACGTCATTAAGCAGCATCCAGTAGTGTCATAAGTGAGGTAACTGAAATTTATAAGCATGTAAGAGTACAATGTTTTACAAGTGTACAAAAGGAAATTTATCTCCGTAAAGTGTATGTGCCGTTATCGTTATGCAAAGTTTCGGACATTTTTTAGTGCCAATCGTTATTCATATTGTTTGACTTGGTAATGGCTGGCTGCTATATATAGTATGTAGAGACAATTATACTATATGCCATATTAACATGTTGCTATAAGTTGACTGCATTTAAGGAGATTGTGCACCTGGTTGTGCAGATAATGGTTCGCTGTCGAGAGTAGTGGCATCAAGATTGCCATTCATGAGGCGGTCCGCTTCGTCTGATGCCATCCTTTCCAGCTACCTTTATGGTCGTTGGCCGCGTCTAGATGCCTTCAATGCTGACTACTACATGAAGCTTCAGCCAAAAGTTGTCCATGAGGTTCGGCTACAGCCTCATACTTCTGCTGATACGATTGGTGCTAACTCTGTGATGGATCAGGAAGCTTTGGAAGACACTAGTGTAAGTTGATAAGATATTGTCACTGCACATCATATTGCATTTTTGCCAGCTTCAGTAACAAAGTTGTTTTTCAAGCATTGAGAAAAGGCATCCGTGATTGTTTTGATCCAGCAATTCCCAGAAGATCACTAACCTACTAGTTTATTTCAAGGACTTGAGATGTTCGTGAGTCACAGCAATATCAGTTTGCAGCATACTTGTGTATGCCATCAACATGATTAATGACACTGATTTTGTGATATTATTACATACAAAAATTGTTTTGCTGAATTAGTTCTTGCAAGCAGTGAGTCAGTGGGCTAGTCTATCAAAGGACATTTGTATAGTGCCAAATGAATCAGAGTTAATTCTTGCTTCTATTTTTAGCCGACCGTACTTAGGTAATGGTTGAGCTGTTGTCATGGTTGTCATTGTTTGTCCGTCTGTCTGTCTGTCTGTCATGGATGTATTATGGGTAAATGGTGCAAGATAGGGCTTAAGGTTGCTATTGATCACTAATAGGAAGTCGCATACTGGCTTTCAAATGACATGAAAATTATGAACCTTGGATGACTTTGAAGGTCAGTGACAACCAGTACGGTCGGCTTTTTCTAGCGACAGCTAGGCTTTCTTGTTGTTCTTTTCAAGTGCTGCATATGATGTTTATTCCTCTTCAGCTTTTAGACAAGCTGACATTTTTCCCCACAGTAATGTGCCATGCTCTGGTGCTGACTTTGATCACACGACTGTTTTGAAGTTTTGCAGCACATGCCGTGGTGCTGACAAGTGATGTCAGATTTTTAATTTGAAAGCAAGATGGTGTTGTTTGTGCTTAGGCAAGGACGTGTCGAGCTTTGAGTTATTTTGTGCCTGCCACTAAGTCTGCTTCGTGGACGGAATGTGCTTGTTTTTTTGATGATACAATTACTGCTGTGATAAACAATCAGGACTGCTCAGGAAATGAATCGATTCTTCCATCTCCGTTGGAGATTGATGACCTTTGTAATCAGGTATTTGCTTGCAACTCGCATTTCAGTATACCATGGTTAAGTACATTTTGCTTTCGTCATCATTTGCTGTTGTCGTGTCGTTGTATGCTTGCATTTTATATGTATTTGGTTTTTGTTATGCTTGTCTTTATTGTTTACTGGTTTATTAGTTTGCTAGGTTACTGATCAATTTCTACGTGAGAGCTGTCATAATGAAATTACATACATGGATTTCAGTTAAGCCAGCCCGTTGGTTGGTTCCCAGAAGTAAAATTTTGGAATTATTGTGGTAGAGGATGGTACCTTCACTGTCACCCAGCAACGGGATTAAGCTGTAGTGATGTATATCATATTCCAATAATATTGTTCTCAGTACTTTGAAACTTTATAAATTTGCCATATTATTGTGTTTTGCTACTTTAGCAGTTGGAGATCTTTTACTATAAGTAGTGCATAAAGCTAAATGAATTTTCTGTTAATAAGTAATTTAGGCCAGCATTTTGTTATGTATTAACTCTTCTGGTAGCTTATGGTGTGACTGGAATTTTGAATGTATTTGACCGTAAATTATGTTATTCCAGTTTGGTGCGTTTGTGTGTACAGGAAATTGATGCTCTTGTCTCAAAGACTGATGTGATGTCATGTGAAAAAATTGATCATGTGTGTATACAGATCTTTGACGCATAGTATATTGCAGAATTGTGTCTTCTAACATTGCAGTCTGGGTGGCCGACATAATTCCATCATCGATCTCTAAGAAAGTTTTTTTATCTCGCTTGTCGTTTTCCCTTCGAGGAGCTGGAGGCAGCAAGAAATGACATTGAACTAATTGGGCTGACTCAGTGTCCTACTTAGCAGTGCATTTTTGTCAATAGATATATCTGGAACTGAACAGACTGAAACTTTAAACATTGCATTTTGGTAGACTAAGGCAGTTAATTGATGTCCGTGTAATTACGATCATCCACTGTTCGTGGAAATCAGTTAAAAAGCGTTGCATTTGTCACGTGTGAATACAGTCAGAATGCAAATAACTGGTTGTGGTCAGTTAATTAAACAAAAATGATAACCATACTGCCATAGCTTGGGCTTAGGCAAGCATTCACCCATTTACAACAGGCGAGGCATCATAAATCTTTCAGTAGATAATTGGCATACGGGTAGTTTATGTAGCTTGTCACTCTGATGAGGACTGTGGGTGGTGGAAACTAGGAACATTGCTTAATTTCAAACTGATATAAGTGTATTTTAGGTTGGTATTTAAATATGAAGATATGATAGTTTGTAATGGAAGAAGAAGATTAATTAAGGTTTAGCAGAGTGCCAACAATTTCACTGAGTCATTGATTTCTTGGATGAACCTAGTATTAATATTGTTATGATAATAATAATGGACCCACAAACTCTTCTGACAGTTCAGTGAGTGGGGCTGAAGGTTGACTGATGTGTCAGGAGACTGCGATGAAACTATGTTTCTTTTTCATTGAGGCTCTCTGGTGGTCCAGTGTTATAGTTCGATAACCTTCAAATGTACCCAGTACCTTCTTGGTTCCTGCTAAATGAACTCTTGACTATGTTTTTGACTTTTGGTTTTAGTTTCTAGGATTTTTATTACGAGGAGTGTTAAAAATAACATTATCATACGTGAAATTGCTGCAAGTGATTCTGCCTATTATGGCTCATGTTTCTGTAGTGTGGTGCATCTGTCTGGTACATTTGTGCACTCTGCTTAAACTGCTCGAGTTGAATTAATATGCCATTGGGCAAGTACACTTAGGGGTCTAATGATGAGATGGGTTAGATATGAGATTTGGGCAGTTGGACTTTCAGTCAAAACGTAGTTGCTGCAGTGATACCACCTTTTGCCAAAATACGTTGATCCTTGTTGGTTAATCTGACTGGCTAGTAGAGTTGGTCAGTGGTCGTGAGATTGTGCACACCAGTCTGTCGATGACGATGAGTGGCAAATGCTAACTGGTTGAGACTTTGTTTCAGTCAGTCCGTCGATGATACATGGCAGATGCTGTATGCTGTGTAGTGTGCCAGTGAAGTGGAAGGACATCGAGCACCTCTAGCTGACCTGCTGAACCAGCTATCAACATCGACTGACTGCTGCCGTGCTCTGCACTTTGTCACCATCAGTGACAGTGATGACAACAGTAGTGACAGCGACGCGTCCAATGACAATCCCGCTTTGTTCGTTGATTATGCCACAGCTGCTGTCATCAGCTCACCACCAGTCAACATCCCGCCCCCTGTAGAACCCACCAGTGGCTCAGTGGTCAGAGGTGTTTCTCCCATGGAGCAGCACAGAGTCCGAAGTAGTCATGGACTCTTTGATGACATAGATGGATCTTCCACCACCATATCACCACCACCCAGGACTGAACATGGGTCCACCATTCCACCGTGCGCTGCTGGAACTCAGGGACAACATATCTGTGAGTTAAGATGCAGATGTTGTCTCGTTGCATTAACTGTATATACAACATACATAATGGTTAATGGTGTTTTTTTATTTAACTTGGTTTCTTCCGCTTTTGCATACCAAATAATTTTCCCACTGTGTTAGTGATTCACATCTGTGTATTTTATGTTTAAGTTTTTAATACTGTCTAAAAATGTTTCTTAAATGCTTGTTATATCTAGTGCTTTTTATAGGTACATGTTGAAGTTTGGGTTATTTGTGAGGTACATAAAATAGTAAACTCTGTTTATTTTTTTTCATAGTGACATGGGTCATTTAAGCAACTGATTAAACATAGATGTTTTTAAGCATTGCCGAAAACGGGTATGGATGATGCAGAGGTGAGATTATTGAGTAGGTCATTACGTTTGTCATCATCTCCATCATCAGCAGCAGCAACATCAGCACTTTTGTCTGATAAGTTCTATAAATACATTGAAGTACAACCTTTTATTCATATTGTTTGTTGATGTTTTGGCAAAGTTGTGTTTTTGCAACGATTACTAACTGTCCAGTACAGCAGCAGTGGTTGCCGAAACAAATGGAAACATCAACAAACATTTCAAATAAAAATTGTATTTTGGTGAACGTATATAACTTATTATTTACCATTTCAATGTATGAGTCTGTTAAAAGAATTCTTTGTGTGTTCTGTGGTTATTGCAGGTACTGATGCTAAGCATAATGTAATTGCTGTGAAGAGCATCTGTCGTCCAGCGCCCGAGGGATGTGAAAGCAAAGCAAGCGTACTGGAACAGCAGTACAAGTCAGTAACTAAACTTCTTCACAGCTTAGTGCAGTGTTGATATCATTTAGTGATGAATGGCTCACTTTTTGCTTGATGACTTTGAGCCGTTGACATGAGTTGCCACATGCATGTTATAGTCAGTTATAAGCGTATGTTTTGCCTATATGTCTGAGCTGTTTGTTCTGCACTCAACAGAGTCAGCATACTCGCGATGCCTTGCCTGTCTATACAATGATCTCAGCTACCCGTAACGTGTCTTGTAATGGGAACATTAGCCTGTCATTTGGTTCTTCATGCATGACTGCACTTGTGGAGTTCCATTAAACCACATGCAAACTTACCCTGCCTTAGGCTGCGTTCACATAGACATGAGTACGAGTCTGGCACTGTCCGGGTACCCCGTATACGAGTTCCGGCATACAAGAGTTTGCATGTATTTCAATGGTGGCCATTCACATTACGAGCACGGGTTACCTGTAAATTTCACTCGTACGAGTAGTTCCTGTGCTGGTCATGTTTTTATCCAACCCGTGCGAAGTAAACTACCCATAAATAACAATAATGTAATGTACAAAAGCTATGGCACATATTTGACATCAGAACTGTCATTGTAAAATTATTCATCGTTAGAGGTGCACAGTTGGTAATATTATTAGCGATGTGATGAAATATTGTTGTTTATTCGCGAAGCATTTCCTCGATTCGATTTCATTCAATGTGGCTCACACTTATTGAGATATGTGCTTGTACAAGTCACCGTGAACATTCCACTCGTACAAGTGAAGCTTCTACGAGCCATAAAACCGAAACCCAGACATGTACTCGTACTCGTGTCTGTGTGAATGCAGCCTTAACCTCAGCCAGGTTGGGGTTGCTGGTACTTGATTTGCCTGTTCTAGAGGGATGGAAGTCTGAATTGACTTGTCACTGGGTGGTTGTGAGTCGATTATATACAAAGATTGTATACCTGTTCAAAGACAAGTGACTGCTCTGTTTTCATTGTTTACTGTACAGCAGTGATGGGCAAATTTCAAATCAGGTCATGAGCTAAAATCTCACATTTTATGGAAATGTACAGGGTGGGCCAAAAAATTATCCAACTTGTTTTTGTGAGAACTTCGTCAAATCTCCACCAAATTTGATAATTTTTGGCACACAGATAGCCAAGACTATAAAATTATGTGAGGTACACTCATTGTCCACCTTAACTGATTTATATCAGCACACTACCGTGTAAAATGCAGATGCTCCAAATTGTTGCATAATGCTTAGTTGTTGTCACTGTAAACTTTCTAACAACTTAATTAAGCACACAGTAAACTAAAGTGCGATTCATTTAGCAGAATTATAAGTTTGTGTAACAACTTGCTTCCAAATTTTTAGAATTTATGCCCAAAATGTACACAATGGCTTAGACGTGATGCCACGGCTGATAGCGGTATTAACGATCAACTGATCAATATCACAGCACTTATTCATGGATTAGGTGTGTTTTGAGCTCATAAGTTAGCTATTTGTTGTCTGCTATTTTCAGTGTAAAATAATTAATACCACAAAATTGTTAAATCACGTGGCACCCTGTCGAAATGATAATGAAAAGGTGAGCAATTTGATAATTATAATCACCGTGTAATGTAGCAATTTGGAGCATCTGCATTTTACACAGTAGTGCATTGACATAAATTAGGTGAGGTGGATAATAAGTGTACCTCACATAATTTTATCGTCTTGGCTTTCTGTGTGCCATAAATTATCAAATTTGGTGGAGATTTGATGAATTTCTGACAAGAACAAGTTGGGTCATTTTTTTGGCCCACCTTGTAATTTAAATTGTTAGGCTGAATCTCTAGTCATTTTCTTTCTCTAAATCTCAATCTTTCAAAAGCAATTTTAAATCAAATCCCAAATCTTGGAAATTACAAAACGTGTATGGTGTAAGTGTTAGTTCAAATGTTGAGTAGTGTATTAATGTATGCATCACATTTTATTTTCAGAAATCTGAAACATTTGTTCATATGTCAGTCACTCTCAGTTGTTCAACTCAGTATTATTTTCCACGTGGAGTAAGATGGCTTCTATAGTCGCAGTTACTTCTGACTCTGGCTTGTTTTAGAGATGCAGCTTCAATTTGTGACCTGGCTACTATAAACATTGTTAACTTGCCATACTAGATTACTGGTAGTAAACTTTTTCTATATTGTGTAACATGTGCAATACTACTACTACTACTACAACTATTACACCTACAACTACTACTACCTGGATGACCGGTTTATATTAGAGGCCTGGCTTTTAATAGAAGTTTACGGTAGAAAAGGTTGGTAAGTAAGTAGATAATGAGCAATTTAGGATTTTAAAAGATTTTGAAAAGTTGCAAATTTCTTGAATTGAATCTTAAATCATAATGTTTCAGATAAAATCTTTATTCCTCAAATCAAATTACATTTTGCGATTCAGTCATGATTTATATTGACTGCTGTATAGGCTGTCTGTAATGTTTCCTCTGAAGATGTCTGGTAGTTGCTGATCTTGATGAACTGCTATTAGCACATGATGTAGACGTGTGGTGGTTGATTTGAGCGGTCACGTGACACTGTCGTGCAGGGTGACGAGCTTGATTCCAAGCCAGCAGTCAGCATTTGTTCGACCACGCTACTCAGCACCGACGCCATTGTCCTGTTAGTGTAGTGGTGGGATCGCAGTGCTGGTCTGAACATTCCCACTCCACACTTTGCTGGCGGTTGGTTGCATGTGGGCATTATGTGCTGCAATGTTTGGGGGATTAGCTTCAGAATGTATCACCTTGCTGCTGGTTTCCGACGTTGTGTCTTTTACATAGTTGAAAGGAGTTTGTCATGTTGCTGAGGTCATAGTGCTGGACTCCTAGTAAATCTGTATATGTTTTCTTCACAATACAAAATATTTTTGCTGTTTAAACCAGCATGTCTGTATGTATGTTGACATGAATTTATTACCTTAATTTTTCATTTCAGTTGCCTACTTTCTAGGTTAAGACTTGTCTTTCATATCAGAATCCTTCAGGACTGCTGGAGCCAGAATTTTTATGGACTCTGTTTCGTCCAACCAACAGTGTTAGAAGATAGACATTGAGGCATGTATTTATGGAGTTATAATTTTGTTTCTGTTTCATTTTTTATTTGCAACAAACTTTGCATCTTTTGTTATTTGTAATCACAAGCACATTGTTAATTTTGCTGTTTAAGGTATTTGAATTAGGCGCATTGGCTGAATTGAACATGAAAATTTGCTGAATAAAGAATCTGAAATGATGTAGTGGTTCAGAACTGTGGAAAAAGTACGAAAATACGGCTATTGTTACATGACTCGGACATTCAGGATGCGGCAAAAAAAGTAGCCCCTAAAGTTTTTCACTGTTTTCTCAGCAACCGTTACGAAATTTTTTTTTGAAATTTTACAGCTTTCAAGAAAACTTTTTTCATCTAACTGCCAAGTAAAATTTGATTCCCTTGAAAAACGACAAAGTTATAGACTTTTTAACAGGACCACTTACCGATTTTTCAGCATTAAAAAATGTTCAAGCTACTACACCAATGCAATAACATCGTTGAAACAACACAGTTAACGAATGATCAGATGCCAGAATTTCATTGTCAGTGTGAATGTTCGAAGTGTCCACCACCAGCTCTAAGCTCCAACACAAGCCTTCAGTCGCTTATTTGATAAGTCTTTCGCAACCTTGTAGATCGGTCCTTGTGGCAGGTTGCCTTAGATAACCTGAGGCACTTCCTTGACTTTGTTGATTGTTTTCGGCTTTGTTTCAAGCTTGCAGTAAGCCTCCAACATTGCACCCCACATGCGATAGTCCATTGGGTTTATATTCAGCTAATATGGAGGCCATTGGTCCTTTGTGATGAAAACTGGACAGTTGGCCCGCAGCCCATTTTGTGCGCTGTGTGTGCTGGTGTGCCGTCCTGCTGGAAGATGAACCCGGTTGGCAGCCAGCGAGTGCTTTAAAAGAACGATAATTAAGCGATCATTTATAAACAACATAAATTACTGTTTATCAAAACGTCACTGTGACATCATCGGCACTAACGTGGTAACCGGTTTTTGAAAATTAAATAGCATTTTAGCTTGAACATTTTTAATGCTGAAAAATCGGTAGACAGTCATGTTAAAAAGTCTGTAACTTCGTCATTTTGCAGCAGAATCACATTTTACTTGGCAATTGGATGTAAAAGGTTTCATTAAATAAAGCTGTAAAATTTCACATTAAAATCCCAAGCGGTTGCTGAGAAAACAGCAAAAAAAACTTTAGGGGGCTACTTTTTTTGCTGCACCCTGTATTTTTGAAAATGCGAGATACGCATTTGTTTTGAGTGTCAAACAATTGTGCAGTTAGCATGTACATTTTGAGTATTGCAGTGTGAAAGTTTGTGTAAAGTTGGGATAATTTAATCTTGTGAAACGCCGGACGACATCGTCTACATTTGTTTTCCTTTTACTGCTTCGTCTGGAACAATTATGAGGTGTTGTCGTGCGATTTTATTTGTAAATGCCGTTTTTAGAGAGTGCTGAAAAATCTGCTTGTGCCTAGTTTTAAACTAGTTCCTTGTTCTTCGATACTGTAGAGTCGTTGCAGTTTGTGGTCTCTTGAAGGCCAGTAGTGTGTTCGTTAGATTAATTAGATACTCTCATTTCGCTGTTTTCTGAACATTAGTCAGGAACATTTATTGTAGAGTACTTTACCTGACATGAATTTCTCTGTACTTTCATGTAATCATTTTAGCAAATGTGTAGAAGGCTTTGTATACAAAAGGAAAACTGAATTTGTTACTGCGTTTGTACACATGCAGCTTTGCTTGTACTCTGAGCGACTCTGTTGACGTCACGTGGAGCTGTTGGTTAAACACACCTGGCATTATCATTTTCCAGTATTTTACTGTTGAAGTGTTTTTATGCAGCTGAAGTTGAGAACTGCATTGCACTGATTTAGTTTCAAGGTTGTAATTCACATCAAACTACAATCAGCATGATTTTTTTGCATTGTTTACTTGTTAAGTGACAGTTCGTATGTTGGTATTTATGTTTCCTTCACGATGTGTATTGTACGCATTGCATATGTTGCGTTTTCTCAAAAAATTGTATCAACTGCATGTGCATGTTATCTGAAAGTCAACCTGGTTAACAGGGCATGTTGAATGGAAGCTGACACCTACATGCATTTACTATTACTGCATTTGGCCTTCAGAGATGATACCCATTTGAGCAGACATATGCATTTTATAATAATGCTGTGTTACTTTATCAGCAAAAACTTGAATACAGCAGAAAACCCAATAAACACATTTACCTAATCACTGCTGGATCTTCGATGTTTCAGTTTGTCATAGTCGATCAATATTTCAGATTTGTACATGGAATCATGAAACTAAAAATGTCGGTACGAATGGAGTGACAGTTGTCTGCAACCCAGTTAAACAAACTGTCTCAAAAGTTGTAGTAACTCTTGACTTCCAAAGCACTATCGTGTGACTTGTGACTTAACTACGAGGGGCGTTCAAAAAATTTTGCAAGTTGATACGTTAGTTTTCAAAATCTATACACCAGTAAAACACATATTTCTCCCGAACTCATATGAGCTTGAAGCGGATGTGATGTCATTGTAATTTATGACGTCATAAAGCATTAAACAGGAACGACTTGGCGAGTGCCAGCGCAAACAGCATAAAATTGGGCTCACTGTTACACAATTCTCCAGTCTAACGTAAGTCCAAGACGTAATTTTATGAGAGCTGTGACAAATACATCTGTGAATTTATCATTTGCAATTATAAATATTCAGTAGCTAAAATTTGTGCCAGCCGTGAAGAACTATGTACGAGGTAAGTTGAGATAAATTTTGCAACTTGATAGGCCCCCGTATACACCGTGTCTAAAAAAGTCAAAATTGTTTTCATCATAACTTTGTCAAATTCCAACCAACCTTGATAATTTTTGGTACAGACATGGCCAAGACGATAGAATTCAGGGTGACTACTTGTCTGGAAAATTTGGAAATGTCAGGGAATTTGAAACGTGAGGGAAAAAATCTCGTCAGGGAAGTGTCCCAAAACTGTTCATTACTAGTTGAATATTTGCGTTCAACTCCATTTTTTTCTGCTCGCTTCGCTCGCAGACTTGTACTCTCATACTTTTAAATTTGCGGTGCCAGTAAGCCGCTTTTGTTTGCCTTTAATGTTTAAACTGCACTAAATTTGGTCAGTTATTTCTCTGGAAAATAATTAAAATTGTTGCCAATAGACGTCATATCGCTACTGTTGCGAGGGGCGATACTCCGTCTACGTTCCCTTGAAATGTCTGGAAAAGTCTGGGAAAAGTCGGCGAATTTGATCATGACTGGAGAGTGGCCACTCTGAGAATTGCGTAAGGTGTACTCTTTTTCCATCTCCCCTTATTTACATCAACGCACTACTGTGTGAAACACAGATGCTTCAAATTGTTACATTATGTGGTGATTATTTGTATCAGATTGTTCACCTTTGCATCATCAATTCGACAGAAGGTGCTACGCAATTTAATAATTTTGTGGTATTAAATATTTTACGGTAAAAATAGCAGACAACAGAATAGCTGATTGATAAGCTTAAAACGTCTAATCAATTAGTGAATGCTGTTTGATCAGTCAATCGACGATTCCACTATCAGTCAATGGCGTTGCATCTAAACCATTGTCTTTGTATGCAGGGCCCACTTTGGACATAAATTCTGATGATTTGCAAGCAAGTTGTTAAACAAACTTATAATTCTGTTAAATAACTTACATTGGGTATTATTTTGTGCTTAATTAAGTCGTTACAGCGTTTTCTTGGAAAATAACTCAGCATCATGCAACAATTTGGAACATCTATGTTTCACGTGGTAGTGCGTTGACATAAATTAGGAGAGGTGGAAAGTGGGTGCACCTTGCATAATTTTGATCTTCATGCCAAAAATTATCAAATTTAATGAAAATTTGACAAAGTTATGACAAAAACAATTTTGACTTTTTTCTGAGACGGTGTATTAGACTGAGTGAATGTGTAGGGTTTAATGTCCCACCCAACACAGTATGTCACTTCAGGGATGGCCTTTCAGGGCAAAATTGCACATACACATAATAACGGAACAAAAGTTGAACCTTTACAAAAAGTTTAACCTTTATTTAACACAAAACACAAAAAAATGACCTGAACCTAAAATTGTAGGAACTGCTGATTAGAATTGCGCATATCTAATGATAATGACAGTTCTAATAATCTTCCCTGTTATCCTCCAGACTGGAGGACAGTCATCAATCTCATAATGCTGTCTATTGGAGGACAGGGGGTTATATTTGACTCTCAGCCATTTCTCTTTCTATATGAGAAACTTCAAAATACATACACCAGCAAAAGTTATATTTCTCCTATAATTAAATCAGATGTGACGTCATTCTAATTTATGACGTCATAAAGCATTAAACATATATGATTTGGAGTGCTAACGCAAACAGCACAAAAATATGCACAAAAATTCTTCTGTCTGCAGCCGGATTTGCAAACGTGAGGTCCCGGGATATGTGATTTTGTGGAAGCTCTGACAAATATGCTCATGAATTTCTTATTTGCAATATAAATAGAGAGTAGCTGAAATCTGTGCTGACCATAAATCAGAACGCCTTTGTCAATTACAATGTCATGTCAGAATTTGTCGTTGTCAGTAAAATTTTGTTGGAAAGTTAACAGTTAGTGACATTTGTCGTCTTTGTGAAAAGTTAAACAATTTCTACAACGTATGACCTGGGGAGCCCTGATACGTGGGGGCCTGGGAGCGAGCCCCGCAGATCTCCCCTAAATCCAGCACTGCAGTCCAGTCCCAAAGTTATAATTACATAGAAGCTGTTTGCAACTTTGGCTTCGCACAATTAGACCTCCCCACATACAGCAGGGACATTCTTGCTGTAACTATTATCTGTTTCTAAATTTGAAAAAAAAATTTCTTGGTGGTGTCCGCTATCCAAACAATGAATGACTCAATCTGGTGAGAGCCTGGCCGGAGGACAGACATAAGACGCTTCATGATGTCATAAGTTATGACGTCACATCCGCTTTACAGCATGGGAAAAAATGAGCGTTTTATTAATGTATAGATTTTGAAAAGTTTCTCAGTCTAACATATCGACTTGCAAAACTTTTTGAACGCTCCTCGTATTGTGCATCAATGTTCTATAATAATGTGCTGTCAGCCCGACATAAAAGAATTACTGTAACTTCTCTTATTTCACGACCTACGTCATCCTCCTATCTCTCACCAGTCGGTGCACTGTTACAACCAACCCTATTACAATGATGTACCTCAGCTGAACAAAGGAAATATATTTTTCTCCTGTGTGCTGTCCGGCTGTCTGTGTCACAATAATGGTAGTCTGTGTCACAAATTTCAAAAAGCTACAGTTTTGACGACATTTTTTGCACGTGACGTGAACGATTAAATTTTTTTGGCAATCTGGATCATGAGATTTACATGTAGTTGCTGGATTCGCAACATGATCAGCAGAGGTTTATAATTATAGTTTCTGCTGTCCACATAAAAAGGAAGTCAAAATTAGAGGGACAACTAGCTTTGACGTATTTTCAACTTCAATTAAAAGCAACTTTCAACAACGTGTACATATAAAAAGACAATATTATTACTATTGTTAGATCACAAACAGGCAATATACACACAGCAGAAACAAAATAACAGTAAGTTTTACGTAATAAACATGTTATTAACACTTAACGCTTAATATCATACTATGTACAGCCTGAATCTACAAAATACACAGAAGTCTATTCATGCTGCAGAAATATTACGTTTAAAAATAACCAGTTATATGCTGGCTATAGCTAGTGTTGTTTAAAAAAAAAATACCACTCAGTCTACAACCATAAAAATCAACTCGGTTTTGCATAAACACGCATATGCACTGTAACACTTCAACGATACCTATGGACTATGCAACGCCATCTGAAAACATAATGCAAGGCCTCTGTTACAACTACATAACAAACTGGTCATTTCAATGCTGTAACCCACTGCTACAACGCAGCACAATTTTCTTTGCCAATCAATATGCACATCTTATAGTTATACATTCAAATCAATAATTAGGCCTACACACTGCTGAATTCATAAGTGTGAGTAAGTAGGGTTTAGTATAGGTCATTTCGGTGACGGCTTTTCCACACAGAATGCACAGAAACAGATAATAATAGTTTAACTTTTACAATAAAAAAACAGAAAGTTTAACCTTTAAGCAAACACAAAAAAACGGGCTTAACCTAAAACTGCAAGAACTCCATTTATGCATGCATACATAACTAATAACAATAATGGTAGTTCTAACAATCTTCCCTGTTTACCTCCGGTTATTAATTTCAGAATGCTGTCTATTGGAGGACAAGGCAGAGGTGGAATTCATAAGCGTTCAATGTTAATTAACATGTGTCTATGCATGGCACGAAAGGGCAAGGTGAAGAATGGAAAGTTAGTAGAGAGAAAAGTAAATACAATGAACTGTGAAGATACGACTACAGAAAAAGCCCGTTACTTTAATGGTAGCTAACAGCAGAATTTAAAGTTTTGTAGACATTAGAAGAATATTTGATAAGCTCCACTAACTACCCAGTATGACATACAAAATTCAATTTCAACTCACAACAATTATATAAGATAAAGTAACATAAAATATTTCCAACTTCTTAAAAATTTCTTAAAACTAGTCTCTCAAGTGTAAGACAGACAATAAATACAAGCATGCATAATTTAGTTTATAAATAGGATTAAATGCAATTGTTTACACAGAATCTACTGCATTGCAAATGTAAATGCATCATACCAGGTATACCACAGAACTGTCAATGCATGCAATGTAACTCAGAAATCATTATTCAACTTCAAGTCAAAACGAATTCGCCAGCCAGAATGTGATGAATATTTTTCGCTACCACCATATTCTGAAATCGGTACAGATTAGGCTGAGTCCGAAAAAGCAACTTAATCAGCTACTGTAGCAGAACTTCACAGGCTAGATGCCCATCATTTGACCAACCAAAATCATGTGAAATCAGTGTATAATATCAGGAAAGAAATTCAGTCATCTAGTGCAAAGAATGCCGAAAGTGAGATACAAGTACTGGCAGTAATTCATGCAAATTCTTTACAGACATCTCGCAAACACAAACAAGTGGGAGGACTCTGTTGGCACATAAGCTTGCTAACAACACACAGAGTGGACTGATACATTTCTTACTGTCCATACAGGCCTTGTGCACTGCTGTACACATTTTTTTCAGGAAACAAAAGCCAATGAACCAATTTTACCACATTTTTGCGAGAAATCTACCAGTATCTCAGCCACTATACTATTTATTATTTGACGCAATGGTCAAATGATAGCTGAAAAACTCACAAAATAACATACTACGTTTGGTTGAAAATCGAAACCCTGACCAAGTCTCGTAACCAGAAGTTGAACAGAAGCAACAAAACGAGCTTCATTACTGACAAAAAGAACTCAACATGCAGAGCGTACAACACAGATTGCTAAGACTGTAGGATGTTCCTTTGCCCTTCCACGCTGTTCGTTATCAATACACGCTGTACAGTATACAGGTATACACTGCTACACCCTGCATGCAACTCAAGAGACTGGCACAGCAATTTACTTTCGCATTTTATTTTCATCTAAATGATGCAATAACTTATATAAACAACAACTTATTAAGATTATATCATCCATCTGCAGCAAAGAGCATCACATAAACATAACCCATTCTTAAAAATTATCAAGAGAAAAACTCAAATACTAGTCTAGTAAATCATGACATATAATAACAGCATATATAATATCAGTATCATGCTACACTGCACTATATTCTGACTCACGATAAATATGTCTACCAAGCAAAGCAGAACTATCACGGAAATGTTGACCTCCTCAGAAATAAGAATATTAAAAATTACAAACCATAAATTACAGAATGAACTGTGGCACCTCAACGACATGTAAAATTATCAAATTTAACATACACAGTGACACAGTTACGGTAGAAATTTACACTTACTGCCAAACAGAAAGCAAATAATCTCAGTGTTTGAACTAATTTGAGTTAATACATAAACCAGCCAAATATACAACTGTTAGTCAATGCACCTAGGACTACACTGAAAACAAACTGGCAAAAATAATGACTGCCAAAAGCCTCTGCCAGAATTAAGCTATAAATACAGTTCAGACAAAGATAAAAACACTACACAAACGGTATACTTTTTAATCTTAAAATATCACTCAGTTCTAACCTACTTAATTACATGTAAATGAGTTAGCCAACTAAATCCCAAAATACCGCTCATGTGTTACCAACAAACTGAAACTAAACACACTAGTATTGCTTACTGATAACTGTCCAGCAGACCAATTTCTCGGGATATACTATAAGAATGCCAGATGCCCCAAATAAGAACTCTGAGGATCAGTGGACCATAAAAGCACTAAAACACAATAAATTATAAAACTTTGACAGGAAAGTTACTGAAGAAATGATGTCTGATAGCCTGAATAAGTTCAAACTTCTCACACATTAACAAGTACTGAATTGTTCAGAGCATGACCTGAACCATTCTTCCAATTTCCAATTAAAAAAATAATAGTACGATATTGTTAAATATTACACATCAGTGTTTCTAAGCCAGAAATGCTTCATTTCTGACTTCATCAGTATAACATTTCTTATAAACAGCATGATTAAATTACATAAAAACATTGGTATCCCACAAATAATAAGCTGATGTTAACCACAAAACAAGCATATATTCATAAAAGACTTTATAACAAGTGTGATAAAAAACTAACAAGCTATGTTTAAGCCTGGAAAATACAAAAAATCAACTGTGGACTGAAGTCGGCATCGTCTGTACATACCGGGTGGACTCGGAGATAAAACACAGTTGACAAGCTACGATATAAACAGCTATGGTGTACTCAGTGTAAGCAACTGTCAGTGCATGGACAAAGCGTCCCGGCAGTAACACTTGATGTAACAGCACAGCAAGCTAACAGCAGTCAATGTCATCTACAGATTATGCATCGGGAAATTCAGAGCACTCATACCAAACGACGCCGCAGCATGGTGGCCTGCAAACGGTGGACCCATTGCACTGCTGATAGCTGCAGCACGTGCATCGAATGCACCGCCGTGATGCTGGTGGTGACCACCAAGCAGCGCGTTGAAACCCATGTCATGTAGCATGTGTTGTGCACGCCCGCCGTAAGCCGTGGGCTGGTGGTGAAGAGCATCTTGTGCTGAGGCACCATGGTGGGGAAACTTGATGGGAGAGATGGTGCTGTGCTGGTCAGCGGTCATGTTTGCAACACCACCGACGTCGGCAAACAGACTCCCAAACCCAAACCCGGGCGCCGATGCTGTATGTGGCATCATTGGGGCAGCTGCAGCTGCTGCCATGTGAGCCGCTTCCACACCAAACCCGTGCGCGGCCGGCTGAAAGTTCAGACTACCAAGACTGTTTGCGGTAGCACGGCCGGCAGGTGAGAACGGGCTGAAAGGATTAGCA
>Ga0209454_1000812_pt1 | contig 17546 bp, 9 predicted proteins | sample WorMetHERISLAND1_2_FD_187400 | JGI IMG/M metagenome (GOLD analysis project Ga0209454, IMG submission 187400) | Marine gutless worms symbiont microbial communities from Max Planck institute for Marine Microbiology, Germany - Olavius geniculatus... | ecosystem: Host-associated > Annelida >... | reverse complement strand
AGACACACGTGCGCTGTTGTCTGTTTAAATTTACTATTTTGTCGCGGTTCAGTTTATAAAAAGTTAGTAATGTTGCGACGATCATTTGTGTAACAGTTCAGAGACTGCATATGATTGCTCTGGTGTACTTTTCGACTCTGATTAGCCGTGTTCTGCAGTGAATTAAAACACCTTGTAGACCTAGTCTGCTATGATAGTGCGCTATGAAAATGTTCGATTAATAATAATAATAATAATCCAGCTAATAGCGTTCGTTCTCCAACTGACAGTAGGCCCTATTGCAGTCAGTGCACTAAGCTGAGCTGAGCTTGCCCATGGGAAATTCATCATAAAGTGTCACATTTGTGTGTATACGATTCACGAGTCACGTGACGTAGGCGATGTCACGTGACGTCGACGCAAAACGAGGCGTCGTCTGCTGTAAATTAACGTCGTTCACAGCATTGTGTGACCGATGATACTTTTAGTCATGTTTACGTAATAAATTGATCATGTACCCTAGTTAGGTCCGTGTGTCTGTCTGTCAGTTTTTGCATAGTATATATTTTTATCAAATCATAGATCAACTTTCGTGGACAAAATTTATAACTAAATGTAATTTAAGATGTTCTCATATTATTCCAGTTATGGTCGCGTATAGCATGTCATTAGCTGCAACTGTTTGTGAGCCGAGATGACGGCGGGCGTGATATAAATTAGTCTGTAGATACGCTCACTGCTTGCTAACGAGTTGTTTCGGAACGCGAGGACGGGATTTTTCTACGAGTATAAAGTCTGTGATAGATTGGCATACAGTCGACTGAGCACAAAGCGCCCAGACAGCGCAGAAAGCATTGGCGAGTGGAGTGAAGTGTTCTATGCACTGACCAACGTGGCGGGATCTCGGAGGCCGCCGTCACTTAGAGAAAGCGACATAAGCACCGCATTACGATCGATCCAAGTACAGATCCCTCGAGTGAGCGACGTCTCAATCCGTCACACCGCTGCATGCTAACTTACAGCCATTATACGTAACAGTACTCATCACAAATCTTATCGCAATTTTCTTTGGTTTTTTCTTTTTCTTTATCAGCTGAGTTTAGTTTTGACACTGAAGTAGGTTAGCATGTATTCAGCTCATTTGCTGCTTGACGCATTACCAATGGGCAAGAAACGTTTTTTCGCTGATCTTATCGTTGCATTTTGATGCACTCGGTAGGCAGAAAAAAATTTTGTTTCGCTACAACACAATTATTTTACTGATGAAAAAAATTTAGCATGTACTCAGCACATTGGTACAAGCAGCACGAGTAAGAAACAATACAATAAGGCCCTACGTTCACGTGAAACGCCTTAAAGTGTGTAGGCATTAGTGACAAGAACGTTATCAAAACAGTCCACCGCAACGTCGATACGCCTACACCTGTACTCAAGAATATAATTATTACAATTTCCACATCCTTCTGTTTTAGTGTTTCGTGACTGCGGCCTAGCGTGCGGAGTGACAGTTGTGAATGCAATACCTCGTGACACTTATACGTTTCCTTTTATTCGTTCAGCTGCTAATAAAGCTGAAGGGTTTTGGTCGGAAATTCTCGGAATTATAGATACAGATTCCGGCGAACGTGGCACAGTGATTCCGTAACTAAACAGCCAGATAACATGCGAATGAAGCGTAGACAGTGATCGTAATAAACACTAAACTCCCCACAGCGAGTGTGCGGCAGATGCAAAAGTAAAAGGATAGTCTGCCTGTTCCGTCTCCGTGCTGTGCGAAATTCATATTTTATTAGCTGTCGAGTTCGATCATTAGCGCCATATATACGCAGCGACGACACTCGCCGTCGACAGCAATATATGCACGAAGTCATCCTAATTATTTGCGGTCGTAATATCTATAATTCAGGGCTAGTATTTCAAGTGTTTGCAACGAAGCCGGTCGTCGGTGACCCTCGGCATGAATTAGCTGACCCTTTCGTAAAATCCCAGCGTGTGATGCTGCAACGAGAATTTGGACTCAGTTCTTTTTATTTGATGGATGATTACTACTATACAAAAAGTTCGAATGCATGTCAGTATACTTTTTTCTTTTGTGAACTTAACGTTTTTTTAATTTTCTTTTTAAAAAATAACGCACATGTCGATTCAGTTTTTTGGCGTTTGATTACTTTTGTCGATATACAGACATTATCTTCCCGTCATTCCGTGAAATTTCGGCATTTAAATGTGCACCGAGAGTCAAAAATACTCTAGACGTTTTTGTCGTGATGTAATGGTTAATAAACATTCATCAATTTTCAAAATTCGTTCACTGGCACAATCTCCAGAATACGGTGATCACAAGTTTGCAGTAGTTACAGCGACGTATTTGCGTTGTAGCGGGCCATTTTTGATCAGTTGATAGAAAGTTTTGCATCGAGTTTGACTGCAATTTTTTTCATTCGAAAATCGTTTATTATCTGATAAACTTACTTATTACGTGAGAAAAACTGGCAACGAGCGGCCTACTTCGAGACACGAGATCATTCTAGACTGCAGTCCGTTTACAATTTGATCTTGTAGGCGATGAGGCGGAGCACGCGATTGGATGATGTTACTAGCAGACACACATGCTGTGCACGAGGATATCGTCGTGCGAGAGAAGGGTTGAGACGTTGCTACGAGTGGAGCAGGTGGTTTGTCTGTAGCGTGGTTGGTCAAACTGCGCCTTAGCATGACACTTGGCTATGACATGCTCTGTGTGGGAAACGCCGAGCCGAGATTGAGAGACCGAAGCGTCGTCGATTAAAAATGTTGGGGAAGGACGAAGGAGCCGCAGAATCTTTTAATTTCCTGACATACAGCTGCAAATTTCCGATGAAAAAATTAATATTAAAAGTATCATTTTCTTCCAGATGTGCCCCGCGGATCAGCTCCGGCCAGTAAATTGTATCGATCGGACAGTGACGACGTTCAGCGCTGACGACGTTGTTGACTGCGATTGGCAACAATGAAGACTGCGCTATGACTGACAATGTGATGCAGCAAAAACTTGTGTACATGATTAATGTACGTACGCATATGCACTCAGAACTTTGCATCCAAAGTGGAACACAACTTTTCGCAATGCTGTAGGCGTCTATGGTACTATTGCTGTCTGTCGTCTGTCACGGATGTATTGCGGCTAAATGGTGCGACATAAGGCTTAGGTTAATATTGAGCACTAACAGGAAGTCGTAGATTGGTTTTCAAATGACATGAAAATCACCTTGGATGACCTTGAAGGTCAGTACTGTAACAGGAACTCTATAGTCTGTAGCGCGTCTTCCCTAGCGACAACTGGGTTTTCTCGTCTTAACAGGTGCATTTTTTTCGGACAAGAATAAAATTTTCCTGCAGGTTAAAATTTAGGGGAGAGTGGGAGTTGGCCCCCTGCCACATCTGTTACGACGGACGCTACAGCGAGGGACGTCTGTGTCGCGATGATGCGAGAAACTAATTAGTTCAACTTCTGATGGTTGGATGAGCGGACGTCGTTCGTTGACGTGCGCAATTGTTAGTGCATCCTTGCACTCGCGTACCTGTCTTCTGCTCAAGTGCTGTCAAGAACTTTGCACGTTATGACGGTAATGCACTTGCTGCTGCTGCTGCTGCTGCTGCACTGACCTTTTCAGTCAATCGGTGATGTGATGGCGCCGCGGCTAGATGCCAGTTCCGCGTCAGGAAAATTTCGTTGACGCCGCCGGTGAAAATGTTTATCGTTTTATCACTGACGAGCAAAACGAAGTTGGCCTATATACAGGACGGCGCGTAAAAGCAGAACATGCATATTTCGTGTAGATTGAGCAGTCGCGAAGAGTTTCGGAAATGCTGTGTGTGCGATTGTTGCGAATGTCTTCAGACAACACTTTGTTTCCACCTAACTCTGAATGTTGTCTGTTATTTTGTCTGTCCATTCGCATTTTATCCACATCATATTATTTCTTGTATATGCTGCTGTGTTCTATTTATATTTTGCTATATTTCACGAGCTGCTGTACGTAACGTAATGTAATTACCGACGAATGTTAATGACTTGTATTTTCTGTCTACGGTGAGATAAATAAGAAGGCTGCAGGACTTTTTCTCAGCCGTGAGAAAGGTCTGCACTCTGTTTTTTTTTCTATACGCGGCGACGAAATATGCTACATGTTCTGATGTGGCCGGAAATGACCGCGTTTTGTACCATTTTAATCTTATTCTCTAGAGTGACTCTGAACCTGCTTTTCCCAACTAACGCGCCATGGGACTGTCGACGCTTACTATGCCTTGTAGCAATTTGCAGTCCACCCACGTCTACTGTAGCGCGGCTGTTGTCATTAACATATCAGCTCCATTGACGCTATTAGCTTTCAGATTCGATTGGAGTTTTTTTTGTATCAAAAGAGTCCAGTTTGTCCAATAAATGTCAGTCAAACCGGCGACGTGTTTCACATAGAAAAGTTAAGTGCAGGAATTAACGTCTATACCATGGTGTATAAAGTATAAAAATTTTAAATTTAAATATTCGGTAGCAATAAAAGGCGTTCAACTTCATTATGTACATAGTTTGTACTCTGCATTAGACGACGCGATCTGCAGCAACATAAAGTTTATTAATGAGCCACGTGGATACAGGCACTTTCTTATCTTTCGTATCTACAAGCATATTGGACGAATGGTTTATTTTCCGCCCGCCATTACGAAAGAAATCAATGCTTATTGCCCCAATGTCGTGCGAGGCGTAATAATATCAGTATGCCACTGCAGCATATGAATACGTTATAGCGTGTAATCCGTGGCGTATAGCAAATTACTTGAAATGAGCAACTGCTTTCTCAGCTGCTGAAGTCCACTTTCAAGACTGTGCAAACAAGCCTGGACAAGTGAGACGCCGGAGCCTCGTCTTAGAATTTTTATCCGCTCTAAGACTCGTTTCCTGGGACACGTTGTTTAAACTGCATCTCGAACTTCAGTCTTGCTGCGCCACTGCGCAGAGCAGAAAAAAACGTTATGAGTTAGAGTCACGCCGTGCGGTCGGTGCCCATTGTCGCGCATAATTATAATATCAAATGCCAATTTTATCACCAGTTTTACTGCCGTATGAATAGCGGTTTATCGAATACACCGCTAATATGCACGCACGAACGCTGCGGGTCTGTACGCGGCATATAAGCTAGCACTAGTCTGGCTACTAGGCATTGTCGTTATCATTTATCATGCTATAACAACATTATCAGCGTCATCGTTATTACAGCTATATTACCACCGCTGTTATTCTAGGTCAGCTAGTGAGGCATATACTGCACTCTGGCTTCTATTACAGTGGAATATTGCATCATACAGGTCTATAGTGATTCACTGACTAAACACGATCATTATTGGTCATTTGGTAACCGGTCATTTCGGCGACGTATGTCCTCTGTAAATCAATGAAACAAGACATACCGTAAAGCTTTTTTTCTGACCACATTTTGACCTATATTTAAAATTTTTTTGTTATTTCATTTGTCAGGAAATTTTCGATAAAAACAGATACCTTTGCACTTCAAAACTGTTGCTATATTATCAGTCAAACTCAAACTAAACTGAAAATCTGTGCGAATTGCGTGCGATTTTGCTATATTATTATTTTAGTTCTTTTATCGCCCGGGACCAAACATGGTCAGCCAGAATTAATTTTTTTAACACATCAACAGTAGCACAATCAGCTATCGTACAAATCGTTTTTTTTTCATGTTATCAGTAATTGATGCTTTTAAAAATATTTGCTAAAGAACTGACTGAAGCGAACTCCATGCGCCTTTGATTGGTTTGCGACATGGGCCCTACGGCGCTATATAGACGTGTTTTGACTGATTCCGACATGCTCAGAAGAAGGCGCATCTCCACAGACTCTGTCACATATTGTGAACGATTGTCCAGATATAAAATTTTCCGGTTGTCTGTCAGCCTTACACTTGACTGATGAGGAGGCTGTTGCCTGACTCGGCATGCAGAGCACACGAGAAGATTGATTGAGTGCTTGATGCAAGACTCGGCTGATTTAAGGAGTAGCTTAATGATGCTGTATTCATTTACTGATTGTTTAGAAATTAAAAAGCTATTGACGTATCAGCTGCGCTAATCTTACAGAATTGCTGACCGAACGCGAGTCTGCTGCAGCAGCAAATAATGAAGACGTCGTAGCAAAACGGACAAAACACGTTTAGTCGGTCGCTTTTTTGATCGACAGCAGCAGAGTTCATCCGCGCAGTTAAAAGCAAAGTGTTACGATGCTGTAACAGTCTGTGGACGACTTGGCGGCCGTAGACAGACGAACAGACAGACAGACACGCGGCAAATAGCAACGACATTTGTACAGCTGAGTTCATTGACCGCCCGTACATTTCGCCGCGTCCACCGGCGAGAGCGCCGGCAGTTAATGGTTGCCGCTGTTCCTCGAAAATGCGATGGAGGCAAGAAGCAACTGACGTAGGCTAACTAATGACGTTGCTGTTACCTAGGACTGAATGGTAAAATACGGTTTGTCCGTTGCGTGTTAACGACCGTAGTCAGTCCGGCTGGAGGCGCCAAATCCCAGGAACGCAATAATAATTGGAAATCGTCGAAGCGTGTTGGATCGATGCGGCAAGATGGAGTGCGCTAAGAACGGATGCTGCGAAGCTACTAGGATAGTGAGCATGCAGTGTTCCGCTGACCGGCGCCGAGCGGTTTTGTCACCGTGTGAGGTCCGTTCGCCCACCCGCCATCACACTCGACCTGCCGACATGCTGACAGCAGCGGCTCAGCATAACTCAGGGCTGCTAGCATTACATTGAATTCGCGATTCAGGAATTTATAATGCCGAGATCTCGGGATAACGTTTTCGGGACTACAGATAGGGATTGCAGTACTTGGTCCGGACCATTGCTGTCGCACGTCGGATGTCTCAGTACACAGCGACTGAGCAGATATGATGCAGGGCATGGATGAAAGTTGCAGCAACTGCAGTAATTGCAGTGACAGAGTGCGATAGATCCGGTTTCGATGGTATACTGACGAAACGGAAGCAGAAACTATTTTGTCAATTCCATTTTGCTCACCTTTTAAGTTTTGATAGTTGCTGTACTTTTAATGCTGAACCAGTTTCGATTTGTGGTTGTGGTTGTGGGCCAGTGTTGTTGGACTGGGGGTTCTGAGAATGACGGACATGAAAATGGCGGACCATCAAAATGTCCAGGCATGAATTTGACAAACGTGAAATTGACGGACCAAGTGTCCAGGCATAAAATTGGCGGACATGAATTTGACGGACATGAAAATGCAACACATGTTTCAAGTGGCTGAATATATAGGCCTATATTTAGTAGACTTTGGTTTATCATTGCTCATTTGTAGCTAATTTTAGATTGATGTTTTCGCAATATTTTATGTATTGCAACATATTATACATATGCATATTATACAATTTACTTTGCTGTTGTGACTTGTGTTTTGCCGTTGTTGTAAATAGAATTGGATACTGCATTGTATATAATGTAATTTATTTTCAAACGATATAATATCCTGTCTTTCAATTTCATGTCCCGCAATTTCATGCCTGGACACTTGGTCCATCAATTTCACGTCCGCCAAATTCATGTTCGGCATTTTCAGTCAACCCGTCGGACTTGCTCCACGGTAGGTGGGCCGGGTCCACCCACAGATAATTGTAAAGGCACGTAGGCCTACCGACTACAGGGCAACATAACTGAACTGAAATGACCAATGGGCTTGATCAGTTTTGTTCAGTTATGTCTTTTTGATACTTGCCTTAAGAGCGGGCGAGTTTTTAAAGGTCGGGTGCCTTGTCGGTGACCGAAGCAACAGCCTCAAAGCACTATTAACGGACGTATTTTATCGTGATTCTGTGTTTGTGTTAAGGAGCAGTTAGTCAGTTGGACGCAGAGGGTACCGCCGTGGATGTCGCTGGTGTGCCGATGATCAAGACAACTGCAGGTTCGGACTGGGACAGCGCCAGCTTCTCGTCGTCCGGACAAAGTCCACTCAACGGTCAGCATTGTGTCCCGTTAACCTCTGCAGTGCTGTTTTCGTTTTTGTCATTATTGTTAGGCAGAATCGCTGTAGCGCAAGCGATTTTGCTTATAATTGCCCATTTTTTCCCGTAGCGTGGTCTGTCGTCCGTCTGTCGTCTGTCGTCTGTCGTTCGACAACATTTGTGCACCCTATTTAAATCGTTTGGCAGGTACACTTGCGGGATCCAATAATTTAGTAACACTATGTGTTGGACTGTGGTTCTTAATTTTCAAAGGAAGTGGGGACTTGGGGAACTAAACCTCTCTGCCAAAACTTGCAGTTGCCTGCTATTTTTCAGGGTACAGCACCGATCAACGATTTCGCGTTCTGCCTATTTACTTCAATGACTTGTTGCTGTTATTATTATTATTATTATTATTATTATTATTTATTTATTTATTTTTGCGCAGTTGATAATGCAACGTTAGTGTCAATTGATATCAGTTGAATGGGCATCCAGTGTACAGACGAGTGCTGAGATTGTGCTTGAATCGGTCAGCAGAAGACAGATCACGACATTTGAGTATTAGCCCACTCGCATCTTAGCTACCGATTCCTACTTATCACCGCTTTGATTTTTACCTCTCGGGGTCGGTTCAATCGACGGACGATGCTGTAACGTCGAAACTGCGGCGGTAGCAGATAGTCTACCGGGATAACGGTCTTTGAAAATGAAGAAAAACCAAGTGCTCAGATGTAAAGCGTATATTTGCGGCAAAGATATTTTTGCGTTATATCGTATTTAAATGGTCTCTTGCGTTAATGGTCGTTAATATTAATATCAGAGCAAAACACCAACAGTTTACAAAGCTACGTAAGGGCGATATGAGTCAAAACTCGAAAACAGCAAAAATGGTTTTGGGGCGGTATTATTGTGTGTTGAATTCCAGACTAGCCCTTACAAGACTAGCCATTCTAAATACTTGAAATAAAAATACAAAAACAGAAGTCGCAAGCCGAAACAATGTAGTACGCCAGTCCGTGCTGACACCACGTATATTGCAGTGAATGCCATTGCCATGGTAGAAAGACACGTCCAGGCGTCCACGAATTTCGCGCATGCATAGCCACGCTCCCTTTAAACCGATTGTAACCAAATTTTGCATGTGGGGTCGCGTGGGCGATGTGATACTGACGTCAAGTTTTACGGAAATCGGTTAAGGGGTTTCGGAGCTACAGGACCCTTCCAAACGCCATTTCCTATACTTAACGTTCATCGCCCTTACAACAGTGTCAGCACTACCGTGCTGCACTGTGATTTTTAAGCATAAAAGTCTATGTAAGACTGTGTATAAGTAAGTGTTTAATTTGGTGGCATGTCGTGACGTGGCGGTAACACGTTGTGTCAGATAAACGAATTTGTTTTACGCCTGGCAGGTAAACCATCTCAGTATGTAACCAACATCAAGGTCAGTTACTCAGCGTTCCATTCTTCTGGGGTAGGTAAATCGAGTACCGACCTGTCTGGCTGTGGTTAAGGCGGGGCGTGTTCACCTGTGTCGGGTGGCAGGTAACACTGTGATAGGTAACTCTGTGATCCCATACGGCAGGCCACTCTCCGTAGCTCTGAGAAATATGGTTTTCCTATAAAAAGCTGCGCACCATCTTTAACCTTTTAGCCGTTTAGTGTAACAGTCGATTAATCGCGCATAAAACAAACACATGAATGCGTACATGTAATATACGCCACTTGCACAGTGAGCGAGCAGCTCAGCAAATAGTCTAACTGACAAGAACGATGCTGCTGGCTCAGCTTGCATGTCGCAGTATAGCCGTTGAACAAACATTTGAAGTAGGTTTTTGTCTCGGTGCAGAGTGTATTATGCAGGCGAAACGAGGCATAACACACTCTAGATGGCGATGAAAGGTGCTCATTTCATGTCTGTGATCGACGGTGTGTTCTGCGTGAAACTTGCGTGTGATAGACAGACTTGAGACGCGTTTCAGTCGTCGCACTCGACTGGAGTGAGATTGTAGGCAGTTATAACTGTTAGGGATTGGGGTTACATAATTTATAGAGTGAGCGCGCTGCACGACGGCGACGCACGTCCGAGCTAGGCCAACACCCTGAGCGGGGGCGGCCGTGAAGATTGATTGGCAGGTAGCACCTACAAGAAGAAGCGACAATGCAGATCGGGGTTCTTTGCTACTGCGACCGTACATGCGCCGTATCGGATGCCGGGAGTGCTTACGATGTCACGATGTTACTGTGTATATAACTGTAATATACGAGTACGAAGAAATTCATCTTATTACTCGGCACACACTACCATTTATACAGTACCTAACTGTGCACTTCCAAAGCGGCTGACTACTACAGAGAGAAGGATCTGGACAGTGGTCCGTCGTAACAATAACATTGCAGACACTGTGCTGAGACATTGAAGGTCAGAGTAGGTCACATGTAGGACACAAATTATGGAAGTTGCAGCAACAGCGTGCGAAATATCCGGTTTCGATATTATGTGTTTAAAACCCGAAGGGAAAGCCATTTTTGGTTCCAGTTTTCACCGAACAATTAATTTAGTTCCGCACTCAGCTTGCACTGGTACTTTTTTCTCAATTTTCATCTGCAGTTGTGCTTCGTACCGCACGGTGTAGTTAGTGCGATCTGAGCGTGGTTTAACTTAAGTACAATACCGCACTGTCTGGAGTGGTATAAGCTCGTACTGCGTGCTCGCTTATCCACTCCAGCAGTGCGGCGGTATCTAGTGCATACGGTGCGTGCAGTATGGTTGTACACTGTGTCTCAAAAAAGGACCCCGACTTTATTAATCATAACTTGAAGACGGATTACCAAATTTGTGTAATTTTTGGTACGAATATTTCTCGCACAGCTGGCCATCAAATGGCCATTCAAAGACCCCACCGTGTGATCGATAATGTCGGGGTCCTTTTTTTGAAAAAAAACACATTGTAGTTGCGATGTTGCGATTGCAGTGAACGCGCGCGGTTCGTCGACGTCGTCCGTGGGCTCGGGCGGTGTTGGTGGGCAGGACGAGCGCATGACGACAACGGCGGCAAGGACGGCCGCATACGCGCGTGAGCAGGACGCCGACGACGCGCTGTTAGCGACTACATCACTCAGTAATGATCGACGAGCACGCTCGCTGTCACCGTCACTACGTCACGTCAACCATGATGACCAGTATGACGTTGAGTCGAGATTGTCAGACGACCGAGCCAGCAGACACAGCGTCAGATTCGCCGCCGCTGTGAGCTTTTCATAGTAGTAATACTAGTAGTAATAGAAGCGATCGTATATCTCAAACCTCCGCCGAGAATAGTGTTGCCGCCTAGCGAGCGTACGCCTCATGATAGCGACGTACTGTATGGCGCTAGAAAAGTAAAACAAAAGCGTACTTTGATTGATAGATTAATATATCGGTCAGTTGATGGATCGATTGACTTATTCATTGATTGACTGAACATGACGAAATATCAGTTCACACTCTACATGTATCTCCTCACAGTGTAGCACGGTAGTGCGTAACACTGTTGTAAGGGCGACTATCAAAGTCAACGGGAAACCCCAAATTTTGGGCACCCGTAGCCCCCAAACCCCTGAATCAATCGACTTAAAATTTGACTCAGATGATTACGTCGGCGGTCTGACCCTACGTGCCAAAAATTGTACAAATCGGCACAGCGGGGACGGCGGGGCAAAGGGGTGAAATATAATGTTCACTTGGGTTATTTTTTTTCTTTTTAGTCCGCCCGGAAACGTTAGTTTTTGGGAGGGCTTATGTTTTGCTGGAATTTATTTTTCTTTTTTTTCCCTTGCGTAATCTCCGAGCTCCGTCGGCCGATCGCCGCGAAATTTTGCACGTTGCTCGGTGCTGCGTTTAGTTTTATAATCCCGGTTCAAAATTTTCGGGGAACCTCCCCCCAAAAATTTTTATGGGCCAAAAACATGCAAACTTTTGCCCGATTTTGGTCGACTTTAAAGTCCGGCGGCGAATATCTCCGGAAGGGATGAAGATATTCAAAATCGGTGAGCTACTCGTTCGACAGCGATTCCTGCCGCGTTAGGCGAAACAAGTCCGGTGAAGTTTGGTCCAGCAACCTTGGAGATCTCGATGTGGAATTGTACCCACGCAAAGCGCATTTTTTCGGAAGCACCGCCCCCTTAAATTTGGGAGGGCAAAAAACGTTTAAAAATCGGTGCGATTTACGACAACTTTTAAGTTTAAGCGCAAATGTCTCTGGAACCGACGAACAAAGTTATAAGCGCTCATGTTGACCTACTCTAAGTCGACAATGCGCGTTCGGCGTATGCCAATGCATTTAAGTTCGTCGTTCTGTCACTCTGTGTCCTAGCAAAATGATTTCTGCTGTTTCGAATGTGTGACTTGGTCGCCCTTACACAGTAAAGTAAACTGGTAAGTTTTTTTATATTTAATAAAAGTAAAGAGTTGAAGATGATCCGAAATCCACCCACAGGAATCAGGATATTTACCAAATTTTAATCCCTTCCTTCTAGGGCCATGTTTGAGCAATCTCTCAAAAAAATTTAATCAGAGCTTGTTCGTAGCTTTCCGAGTCACCTTGTGTACAAACAGCAGACGGACCGTGTCACGTAACGTCCTCGGCGGAGATAATAACTGAAATCACTCAGACAGCGCAGACTTCCGCTGAGGAATGTGATTTGTTCTTGGCTCTCTGTAAGACTTGCCGGAGTAAATAAAGAATTATGTAAAGGTTTCCAGAACGGACTGCGATCTGGATTTTCATTAAAATTAAATTAGACATTCATTGGTTTGCGCAGACAAACTTTCTTAAAAATCCCCAGAATTAATTTTTGGAATTGCTGAAATCTGGACCAAGACTTTTGGTGTCCAGTTGTTCATTTTTTACTCCTAATTGACAGCACCAAGCACTAAAGGGTAGTAAAACATACATCTTTGTTCAATAATTATTTATTTTGTATTTATGTAGATATGCCAGTTCGTTGTCTTGTAGTGAATCAATCCACTGCTAAGCGATTATTAATCGTATAATTGCTGTTTTGATTGGTTGTAAATGCGTATGAATTTCTCCAGCGACCGTTCAGCGTCGAGGAAGATTTATTTTTATTGCAGCGTCAACTTTGACCGGTTTCAGTTAATCTTCATCCATTCAGTGCAGTAATGTTCGCCGTGCGAATTACGCACAAATTTATTTTCTTTTTTTCTATTGTCGTCGCTGACCTTAGCAGCGACATTGTTCCGTCTTTAGGTCATCTTCGCGTGAATGATATTTATTAAATTCTCTCTGAATACCCAGCGAATAACACAACGTTGTTTTCTGTAATTTGCAGTGGTACGTATAATGAAGTGTACACAATAGAACAATTTTAGCCAACCGTACTTCATATAAATAGTGGTATAAATAGCTTGGGGAAATAACCACGTGCGATATCTGTTATACTATCTGTTCAGTGTAACGTTTGAGAAGCGTTCGGTTAACAAAGCGTGCATGGAAGTGTTTCACCACTGACAACTCGCTTTCTCTCTGTGACTGGAATTCGAACGCTGGGCTTGGGACGTAGGCGGTATGGTCGGCTTTTCCTAGCGATAGCTGGGTTTTGTATTGGTAAAAGGAATAAAACTAAAACGATAGACTAGACAGAGCATCGCAGTGCTGTGAACGGGTCTTCTGTTTTTTTTGCGGCTGAAGACGTAACTCTTAATGACTCTGATGACAAACTTATGTTAGGGTCCTAATCATACGAGCTGTTTTCGCTTTTAGTTTTCAGTCATTCTCGTTTGTTGCATTGTGTAACTTTTTACTGGATTTTAGGTAATCCAGTCTTCGTTTGCAGTACAGCGTGAGTTTGCAGTTTGTCAAACTTGTGCAATAAACGAACGCGATGATGCTGATGATGATACGTTTGTCTGCGTGTGTTCGTGTGTGTGTGTGTGTGTACTCAGCTTCAGTGAGTTTCTCGCTGACATTGTGCGCTTTATAAATTAAAAATTGTGTCTGCTGTAGAAGGACGACGCGGACGTGGTAGACGCCGCCGCCGCCGGCGGTCAGTCGACCTCAGCGTTGAGATGCGGCTCGGTACGGCTTGAGTTCCGCTACGAGGCACGTCGCAAGCGGTTAGCGGTGGTCGTCCGCGAGGCGGTCGACCTGCCTGCCGAAGACCGTGGAGGCAGCGAGCTGACCGAGGTACATCTGGTCCTGCTGCCAGCCAAACGCACCAGGCACAAGACGCACGCTAAACCCGGCAGCAACCCGACCTTCGACGACGTCTTTCACTTCCGCCTACCTCCCGGTACGTCTGTCTCTATGTCTGTAGCGATTCAGAAATCACTGTAAAACGACTTTTCCTTTCCGCATTGTTGAACTACAACTGCCAGTGGCTTCTATCCCCTAAAATTTGGAATCGAAATTAGGCGCAAGTTCTCCCACACTTTCGGGCTCAAATCCCTTGCTCCCCCTCACAACGGGCTTCTTTCCCTCTTTACTTCTCTTTCTATCTGCCCCTTTTCCCTTCTATTTTTTCTCCCTACTTTCCTTCCCTATGCTTTTCTTTTTTTTTCTCCACGTTCCCTTCTCCCTTTCTTTTTGCTCCGTGAAAACTAGGGGAAAGTTTTGTTGAGGGATAGGGGGAAGGAGTTTTAATCTACACCTTTATAGCACACATCCTACCCCTATTTTTCACTGGGTGCAAGCTACGCCCACCAGATATAGGGACGGAAGCTTCTGACAAATACTACTACACTACGGTTAGACTACTACTACTACTACTACTACTACTATTAATATTATTTTCTGTCTTCGTCCTAATATTTCTCTCGGTTTTTCTTTCTTCATCTGTTCTGTCGTCTTTTTTTCGTATCCTTCTTTCTTCCTCCATTCCTTTCATGACTTGTCAGCTAAAGATTTTTAGCTAAGTAGCGATCACCCCTATCACTTTCACGGTATCGGCGCCTATAACGTTAGATTGTAGCGCATTGTAGCAGCCAGACGGTCTTTGGAAATTTTAGGATATTTATGTTTGCTATTGAAATTTTTTGCACTGCAGCTGAAATGTTGACAAGGAGCGAATTTAATGGAATGCTTCGTGCTAACGTGCAAACTGTTTTTAAGTTTACATAAAGAACACAGAAACCTTTGCGAAACTGGCAGACCACACAGTTGTGCAGAGATCGAACAGAAAATTGACCGCAAAAGCAACAAAGAAAACTGAAATAGAAGCAGGTGAAAGTAAGAATTCAAGAAATGTACAATGAGCAAAAGATGTACAATGAACAAATGGTAGGAACAGTGAACTTTAGACAAATACTTGGATTTAAATAACGGAGTGATGGATGATGAAAGTACAAATATAACTCAAAATGAAAATAGCAATGCTAAAACCGTGACGGATAGTGTTTACAGGGTGGGCCAAAAAATGGCACCATTTATTGTACGCCTCATAACTTCACCAAATATTAACCGATTTTCAAAATTCTTTTACTGTCAGAATCAGGAGACAATTTGTAATGAAACTCTTATTACAGATCCCACCACACCTCAAGTGTGTCGCTACACTACCTCGTGAAATGTCAGATGACGCACTCAAGCCGGCGACGCCACTGACCGGTTGCGTGATCAACGTTGATTGAGCCTGGCATGTGGCCCCCAAACAACCCAGACTTAAATCCAGTTGATTATGCTGTTCGGGATGCTCTTCAACATATGGCCTATCAATGTTGACGATTCATGACAGTCAACCAGCTAAAGAAAGCCATTGTCGCTGAGTGGGGCAAAGTGCTGCAGCGTTTGGTTGATCGCGCCATTGGTCAGTGGCGTCGCCGGCTTTGATGCGTCGTCCAGCAGCAAAGCGGTCACATTGAAAATCTAATGTGAAAACTGTGAGATGTGATTTTTAGACAATAACTGAGACAACAAGCGCGCTGTTTCTGTTGTTATTTTTTAAAAAATGTGTTGTTATAAAAGTTGTCTTGTTTTTAATTGTTATTCTTAAGATACTGTCATTTCACAAGGTAGTGTAGTGACACACTTAGGGTGTGGTAAGATCTATAATAAGCATTTTATTGCAAATTGTCTCCTGATTCTGACAGTGAAAGAATTTTGAAAATCGGTAATATTTGGTGAAGTTATGAGGTATACAGAAAAAACTGGTGCCAATTTTGGCCCACACTGTAGATTTAAAAGTTTGTATTCACATTCGGGTGTGCCAGAAGGAGCTCTTTTTAAAGAGTATAGTTTAGTTTTCTTAACTTATTCTATATTTAGCTTAATCGTAGCGATTGGGGGGCTGCTTCAGACATAAGAATAACAATCATCATAAGCCACAGTCGTGGCACATCTGTACAGGAGCTGCTGAATTTTAAAGAAGGCGTTTTATTGCTGAAAATGTGCAGGCGACAATTACTTAACACCTACCTACAGTGAAACCAGTGTCAGATTCCGCGCCAAATCCCGGTGCATAAACCCTGTATTCACCCACTCGTAAGTAAGTAAGTAAGTAAGTAAGTAAGTAAGTAACTAGGTAACTTACGTAACGAGTTACCTGCTAAATAACTTTGAACGTACTCGTTGTGTTAGTAGAAAGAAAAGTAAAGTGTTGAGATGACGTTATGCTTGCTGCTCAGGTTTGCTGTTTAACGATAATACAACTGCAGTGTTGATAATTAATATCGTTCATCAAAGGAAGACGATAACATACCACAAGAAAGTAATAATTTATTCAGTCTCCTAGGACTGCATCGGGCCACACAACGGTCGGAAGAATTGATGTAGGGCTTATTGCTCTGGCATGTGTCTTTCCGTGGGACTTCGTTTTGCAGTTTGCTGAGCTAATATTATAATCATCACTTTTTTTGAAACGAAGTGAAGAGATGAAAAAGTCTATGCCTGTCACGCGAGACTGTAATAATCGCTATTATGTATGGAATCGTGGATGTCGCATGAGAAGTTAGTCCTGTAACAAAATCTGAGACACAAAAATCGGGGCTCACGTTCTCGAAACTTTCCTAGGAATTTTTCTACATATTTCCTAAGATAAGAAATAATCTTAAAATTTTTCTCAGAAGATTTGAGAATGTGGCCCCTTTAGATCTAAGTCTGACCATGATTATATCGTTTTAGAGGCTTTACTCTCAGTGCACTGCGTCGTGCCTCGTTGTTGCACTGATAGACGTAATTTTGCCCTGTCGGCAAAGGTTTTTTAGTTAATTGAAATATTAATTAATAGGCAAATTCAGCGGTGCTCTTTCCGAAAGAGCGGCAGCCAGTGGCCCGTCGGTAGCTCAACGCAATGAATTATGGGCGCTTAGCCATCAGTGCAGCGGCGGAAATTGTCCAAATTATTTTCAGCAGATCGCCGTGCATCCTGTCCGAGCCGTGGCCGGTGTGGCGCTGAGCTGCTATTGGAACTACAGTAGCGAATTACACGTCATAGGTCCTGATATTGCACTATTGCCACTCCCCGGCAGCATCGTCGGCGGCAGACATTGTTTGGTGCAAATCTAATAAATCTACGCAATGAAAGCCGCCGCTATATTCATTCGGCTTTA
>Ga0209454_1000805_pt1 | contig 17636 bp, 8 predicted proteins | sample WorMetHERISLAND1_2_FD_187400 | JGI IMG/M metagenome (GOLD analysis project Ga0209454, IMG submission 187400) | Marine gutless worms symbiont microbial communities from Max Planck institute for Marine Microbiology, Germany - Olavius geniculatus... | ecosystem: Host-associated > Annelida >... | reverse complement strand
ACCCTAACCCTCATCCTAATCATAACCCTAACCCTAACCCCAACCCTACCCTACCCTAACCTTACACTTAGTTGTGAGTGAGTGAGTGAGTAGGGTTTAACGTCCCACGCGACACAGTATAGGTCATTTCAGGGACGGCCTTTGCAGGCACAAAACACAAAAACATTACAGAAACCCAAAATTGTATGAACTGCCGATTATAATTGTGCACTGCACATGTATTGAAAATGGCAGTTCTGATAATCTTCGCTGTTATCCTCCAGACAGTCATCAATCTCATAATGCTGTCTATTGGAGGACAAGGGGCTCACACTTAGTTGAGAGATAATGTTCAGATTGAGCCAATGTCTTTGGACTATCGAACCTTCGGATTATTGAGCTGCCCCCACAAACATCATTCGTCGACACACAGACCCAGCACTCAGTCTCTGCAGCTGATCATGCAACGTTTAACTTCACGACTAAATTCGCTTAGAATTGGACACACAGCACCAAAGCAACTTGTCATGACCTTTGACCTTCTCACATCGTAACATAGATGCCCTGGCAACAAACGTTTGGATAAAATGCGATCCATAAAACCGACTTATCATGCAAAGAAACCTGCGAAATGGTAATCAGCATATCTGGTTATGATTTGAACTGCTTTGCCCTTGTATGGATTCACGCATGGACAGATGATAAGAAAACAGAACACTGGCGAAACGACGGGCGAGGCACAAAATAAAACTGATTTGTCAACTGCCAACCACGTACACAACAGAGTCTGTGGTTTTACGGCAGTAATACTAATATTAAAATAACCGTCCCAATAGTAAGTAATCAGTGTGACACAAACAGTAACGTTTTCAGTTATTGAAGTTGAGGCACAGGTGGCATGACAATGCCTTCTAATATCAATCACAAATATAAAATATAATTTTGCAATTCAACATTTGTCTTAAATGTTTATTTCCGGGTTCCTTAAACCATCAGTGATGAGTGCAACTGGCAACAAACATGCCAACAGTTCTGAAACAAACACAGATGACAAATCAGGCCTAAAAAATCCCTAAGCTTCCAACTGCAGTCAGGCAAAAGTGCAGGGAAAATATTGTTCACATTTTTATTGTATGAAATTTTGGGTGATATTAAACAACAGCTCATAAAACAGCTAAGAAAACCTAAGAAAACTAAAGTAAAAAAATCCTGCACTAGATGCAAACAGTTTTGTTTACATAAAACTTTGACACCAGTATTTGCACCAGTATTTCTAAAGGTTCCAATAAAAATTGTAAGAATGGATGGCAATTGGAAGCGCACACATTTTTCCATGCCTCAGAGAACACCTTTGCACTTCTACCAAGACATTAAGCTATAAAATGTAACAAAACTATGTACGACTACATTAACAGAATCGCTGCAAATTCCAGCATAGCAATAATCAGTGTCAAAGCAAACATACATGATTAAACTCCAAATGTCTGATACTGCACATGCGACATCTCTGTGCAATATCATAGCAAAATATTTACTGGCACAGAATTGTGGACTGGTGACAAAACTGCGCTAGGTGATGCTACTTGGGTAGGTTAAGTTGCATCAGGCAAAATACACAAAATACTCAGTGATTCTGTTGTAACAATTACACCACAAGCATTACAGTTTTACCCACAAATTATCATGATCATCTGATATACTTCACCTGCTAACATCAAAGATTTGCCCAAAATTTTTTCAAGCTTTACTTACTATTATTATTTTTTTATTAAGGACATTTATAAAGCACAAGTTCTCAATTAAACAATGTCACAAACGCACTAGCACTTCACTAGTAAAGTCTAATAATATGCAGCAAAAATTTATAAAATTTAATTCAATTAATAAACTACAAAATATTATTTTAATCTAACCATGTGCCATGGAGTGGGCCCAGGTTAATCTGCATGGAGATGTTTTTCCACCTCAACATTAAATCCAGACTCTCAAAACAAAAAAAGAACCAGCTATGAATACATTCTATGTATGTACATTGTAGCGGCCAAGTTAGCCTTGTATAAGTGTGAACACTTTACTACACTAACGTCTTATACATTCATCAGCATGCCAATTAAACAATATAATCTTCAAGCTATCATATAAATGTACAACTTGACACTCATTGATCAAAATCGAATCAACAAATTACAGAATAATTAAGCAAAAACAACACATAATACCACAACTAAAACAAATCAGATTTCTGCTGCTATACACGCAATGCCAAGAAACATTATTCAGTCTTCGTAGCTAAGAGAATAAAAGCAGAAAAGCAGACAACATCTGATAAAACATCAGTTAGATGGCCATTAATAAAACACATTGCGAACAACAAATGGGCAACAAATTACAAACTACAACAATTACATGAATGACTATGTTTTATGTAAAAGACTGCTATCAGTTCAGAATTTCTACCAATTTATGCTGCATTCACAATTACTACAATATGAAACTGTAGTATTTCCTTTTTCTTTCTAACTCGAGTGGCACATAAAACTGTCGTCATCACTTTTATGCAATATGCAGCATACTCTACAAACTTCAGAAAGCACTAGCTAGCAAAAGATTTACTAACAGTTGAATGAAACAAGTTGTACTTTGCTACAGTTGACTACAATTGATTACAGTTCCTGCACCAGCAACATGCATTGAAGCTACTGCCATAAAAATGCCGCTTTAAAATTCGGCAGCCGAAGTAACACCTGTTTTCACAGCTGTTAGGCTGCGTTCACACAGACACTAGTAGGAGTAAGAGTACGGGTCTGGATTTCCGTTTATGGCTTGTAGAAGCTTCACTCGCACGAGTGCACCATTCACGATCACTTGTACTAACACATAACTCTTATTAACGTGTGTCGGCCATATTGAATGAAATTGAATCGAGGAAATGCTTCGCCATTAAAACAACAATATTCCATCACCTCGCTAATAATTTTACTAACCGCACACCTCTAACTATGAACAATATTACAATGACGTCAGTTCTGGTGTCAAATATGCGCCACACTTTCAAAAATTATAGAAGTGCTATTTACGGGCAGTTTACTTCGCACGGGTTAGACAAAAACATGACCTGCACAGAAACTCCTCGTACGAGTGAAATTTACAGGTAACCCGTACTCGCATATATGCGAACAACTGCCAGTGAAATACACGCAAAGTTCGCAAACTCGTGTTTGCTGGAACTCGTATACGGGAACCCGTACAGTGCCGGACTCATACTCGTGTTCATGCGAAAGCAGCCTTAAGCTGGCACGTCACAAAAAACACCAGGATAAAGAAATAATCACCAGAACACTTTAACGCCAAGCAGCGCACGCAATACATGGAGGAAACGAACAACGTCTGGGTCTCACTCACACAAGAACATTCACAACATTTCAAGTGTTCTGAGACATCACGAATAAACACAGCAAATGGCAGAATGAATGACACACAATCCAGCGATTCCAGTAGCAGAGGAAATTTCAACATCAGGTGAATAAGCAGAGCAACATTAAGTCACTGTCAGAGTTTTCACATGCTCAGTAATGTAACTAATGCAGTAATATGCTTGACTCCAATGAGTGGCAGCCGGGTCAAAGACAAGACGGTAACTTCCAATGAGCATTCATCTCACTCCTTCACACAAAGCACAAATCGATCGTGCAACAAAACGAGCCAAGCAGGCATCAGTTTAACACTGAACAGTCAACAGTAGTCAGCAGTGATACAAATACCACAATTATCAACAACAATATGAAAACATTCAATCCGAAAAGAATGATCAGCAAAAAAGCGATCTGCAGTCAGCAATGATTCGTTTTCACACTATCTTCAATTGAGAGACGTGACATCATAATGATGGCGAGCAGCTATCAGAAGTAGACTTTGCCAAACCAAGCTGCAGTTTGACTGATAGTGGCCAACTGAAATAAGCGACTGAGTTGAGTTCCACATGTTCCTCGATACATTACAGGTCATTTTAAACAAAAGTCTTGCACTAGTACTGTCAATGATAATTGACAGCAAAAAGCAAACAAACTAACAAACATCATATCAAAAATTATTACGATTAGTGCCATAACAACCTCCAAATTCTAGCCTGTCAGGACATTGTCTTCTTCTGTGAAAATTTTCTTCCAAAAATGCAAAATTTGGCGCTGGATATTCTCCACTTTGGGGGAATGTAAGAGCAAAATTAAAATTATGAGTACGTATAATCTCCCATGTCCGAAATTTACAGCTGTCAGAAAAATGCAACTTTCCACCCACCCAACTTTTTTACCCACAACGCCGCTGATACGGTTACACATCATCAATTTATCATTATCATCATTCATACCTGGCTAAAGTTCAGCGACGTGTCAGCTGTCAGTCGGACGACATCTTGTGCTGCCAGTGCTGGGACATGGCTGCCGACACTGCTCGTAGCTGATACAACTCGTCTTCATGACGCCGACGTCGCGCCATGCTCAGTCGCCGGTAATCCTCCGACTTCTCTTTCTTCCACTGGTAGTAATACTGCACGCACTGCGCTGCGCGCTTTGTTCCAACCTAACAGAAAACAAATCATTCTCCGTACATCGACAGTCCAAAAAATCCCTCATGCTGTGTTTGGAGAAAGTGAGTGACTGTTTTGCAGCAATTCAGCGATAAATTTGTGCAAACCAATAAGCATGTTCGTATTGCGTTTGCTGAAAGTCAACGAAAAGAAAATCTAAGTGTTTCTTCAAACTAAAATGTGATTAAACTGCGATTTTGACACAAAAATTACAGCAGCAAAACCAATAATAATGAGTTCTTACATATGTATTAACTCACTGTTTGCTTGTGGTTGTTTCTTACGAAAGATGGTGTATATTAACTTAAGTGTTCACGCGCTAACATTGTTCGAAATATGACTGCATTGATTTTCCACACCATGCTGATGATGATCCGATGCCGGAATTCCACTGTCACTGTGAATGTTGAACGTGTCCACCGCCAGTTCCAAGCTCCAACACAAGTTTTCAGTCGCTTAATTTGGAAAGTCTTTCACAACCTGGTCGATCAGTAATTGTGACAACTTGCACCAGACAACCTGAAGTGCTTCCTTGAGTTTGGCGATTGTTTTTGGCTTTGTTTTAAGCTTGTGGTAAGCCTCCAGCATTGAACCTTACATGCAATAGTCCATTGGGGTCATATTCAGTGAATTTGGAGGCCACTGGTCTTTTGTGATGAAATCTAAACAGTTGGTCCACAGCCAGTTCTGCTGGTGCACCGTCGTGGGCAGCCGATGACTGCTTCAAAAGAATGATAAATTAGCAATAATTTATAATCAAAATAAACTACTGTTTATCAAAACGTCACTTTGACGTCATTGCCAGTAACGTGGTAGCCAGTTTTTAAATATTAAATAGCGTTTTTAGCTTGAACATTTTTAATGCTAAAAAATCGGTAGTCATTCAGGTTAATCGCATTTCACTTGGCAGTTAGATGTAGAACGTTTCTGTCAATAAATCCGCAAAAACTTCAAATCAGAATTCCAAACGGTTGCCGAAAAAACAGCGAAAAACTTTAGGGGCTACTTTTTTGCCGCACCCTGTACATTGGCAGTATGCCTGCCAGTTGTCCATTTTTCCAGTGCAAATTATTTATCATATCACATCATATCATATCCTGCATAAGTGACAGTTTAGCGGAAAAAACTGGTATGCAAGTGCGCATGGACCACGTGATTCACAATTTCGCTGTTTGTCATACAATTCAGTACAAATTGAAGATGTTTTAGTTCGTTACACAAGTCAATCAGGTTCATTCAAACCAGCCAGTAAGTGTACGGCATACTTACATGCTGTGATATTTTCATGAAGTCCTTGTCAAACTCAACCACTGCTTGCTGAAAACGCTCGATCTCAGCTGAACTCCACTCTGCGTCAGCTACAACCACAATTCCACACATTCACCGCTGGCCGACAACAAAAACAGCACTGAAAAAAAGTTTTTTAAAATAAAGGAAATCAAGTGTGTTTTTTTGATTTTGTGTAGAAACAGTAGAAAATCATGGCAAAAATGGCAAAAAAACATAACAAACTGTTGTAAAAATTGCAATAAATCGAGGCAAAGATATGGCATAAAATCATGGGCCTGAAGACCATTATACAGTCTATAGCATCCAGTACTGACGACCATCATTACATGCAGTAAAACACAGCATTATTGGCAAAATCACAGCATTTGCCAAAAATCACGGTTTCGGTGATTTCCATGTTTCCATGATTTTCTACTGTCCCTAATTTTGGGTATTAAACCAGAGTTTTCAAAAACTGCTTTCAAAGTTTTTCCTGTGCTTAAGTTACTAAAACAAGCACTACTAAATAGGGTCCAAATCAAGCAGATATCCAAAATTAGCAAATTTGTAGACTGAAAATTTGAAAAACTTAACTGTAGTGAAACTGTTCATTATTAATGGAACAAGAAACTAACATAGGATTAATTATGGGATAAGTTTTGTGGTTTTTCTGTACTTTTTAGCTGTGCTTATCCAATAAAACTCTTTGGTTTTTTTGAGTATGTGCCCACTACCTAAGCGTCTAGACCATGGACAAAATGCTCTCAGCTGCATCAGTCAATTTTTCAAGTTTCAGAAAACTTATCAGCTATCAAAAGATCACATTATTGTTCCCTACTGTTTTCTTTTCAGCCTAGCAATAATCCGAAGATACAACTTCTTACACAAATGACACTCACCTTTCCATCTACAGTACTTCATCTGGGTTTTACAATGCACTGTGCAATGTCAATGTCAATACTGAATTGATATAGCACAATATCATGAAGCATCTCTATTGTGCTGAATACGCTAGTATCTCGTGAAAAGTAAAGTTTTTAAGCCGCACCACTGCAAAGTAATGGATCATGGAGATTACCAGGTAATGAGTTCCAAGCCATCGGACCCCCAACAACGAAGGCCCAACAACTGAACGTGCTTCGTCGAAACCCTGGAACGGTACGGAAGTGTCAACTGGCATATCTCGGATGATGTCAACTGACGACATCAGAAACTGGGATGCAGTGGTCAACCAGGTACTTTGGTGCTTTATTTTGAAAACACCGGTTAACCGTCACTGCCAGCTTGTACTGCACTTGCTCAGAAACGACTGGATAGCCCTTCATCGAACTTGTGTACGCTCAGCTGATGGTACGCGCTAATGCCTACATGGTGCTTCTGTACTGTGTCTGCGAGGTCAGCTATGTATGGAATGAAAAGACACGAACCAAGAACAGACCCTTACGGGACCAAGCACATAAACTAAATGGTGGATGACGTATGGTTGCTGTAAGTGACCTGAAAAGACCTGTCTGACACTTATGACTGGAACCAGTGCAGAATGACACCACAAAGACCAAACCGGCGTTTCAGACTGAGCCATAGTAGGTCATGGTCGACGGTGTCAAATGCAGCCATCAAGTCCAGCAAGCACACAGCAGACACATGACCACTGTCAGCAGCAAGTAACAGATCGTTGTAGATGCTCAATACAGCCATTTCAGCGCTGTGGAACTTACGATGTGCAACAAAATGGATAAGTAAAAAAATGTTACACTGCCATGCTCTCCAGCCTAAGTCAGCAGACAAGTGGGTCAAAAAAATATTTGGTATCATTCTGAGAGACAACTTATGTTGAACAGGTAAGCTGGTAAGCTCCCACTGCAGTGCTGCATACAGAAAAAAAACCTGTACCTATTCTCTACATTTAGTCTCTATAGAGTTTACGTTTATGTGACATACCTCGGTAATCATGCAGCTGAAGTGCTGTAGAAACACCAGTCACCGGAGGTAACGAGGACATCAACATTTTCTGCAACAAACATGTGTTTTTTACACTTATACATCATCTCAAATTAATTGTGCCTGCCAAGCAATACCGAATTTCTAGCAATGCAGTGAACCAGCCAAGGTCTTTGTGGTGCCTCTAGGACAAAACGAAAAGTTTAGACAAGGTCTACAGAATTTCAACACTTTTTTGTAAACGAAATAACTACATGTATCGAGCAGTAAGGACTGCTATTTAAGTCAAATTCTAAACTGACTATTCTCAGCCAAAGCAACGACTCATCTGAAGTCTATTTATCAGACCCAACCCAAAAGAACTACGATACCATATCAGCTACGTATGTGTGGGATTTTACGCTGGCAAAATACGTTTCAAATAAACATTAATCACTTTACCTAAACTCAGAAACTGCTTAAATCTATGCTAATTATCAAACATACTATATGCCTTTTTACAACTGAGGCAAAAGACAGCAGATAAGCAATTAATATCTCACATAGTAATATCTTCAAACTGCACTAATATAATCATAAATGAAATCTGTGAATTGCTTACTCTTGGGTCATTTGGCCAGAAGTTGAAAAGAGGAAGCGGAAATTGTCTGCCAGCAGACATCTCTTGCAATGCAACGGCTCCAGGCCGTATGCCATATACACCAGCTACAAACCACAAATAACGACATGACACTCGAAAGCAAAATGTACCTAATAAATACATGTAATGTATACAAAAAACTCAGTAAAAAACTATGCAAAAATAGAACTGTTAACAAATGAAAATTTCTGCAACTCTAAAACAATGATGCAAGATACAATGACAAACAAGTACAAACAGAGAGACAGACAACTGCCTCTGATAGGTATTGTGGACTACAGCAATGGTCTTAGTATCAAGGCTGAAACACCAGGGTAGATACCCATAAAAACTTGGTGGGTTTTATTGGAGAAACTCACCCCAAAACAGCAAAAAAAATCACCGACCCAAACTAAAGCCAATTTTAGTTTCTTGTTTCATCAATAAGAAATATGTAAGTACAGTTACATTTTAAAAAAACAGCTTAGCTGATGAATTAGCACATTTCTGGACATTCTGTTGAATGGGAGGCAAGTAAGTCAGAAGAATCAACCAACAGACTCTTCAGCTAATGTTTAAGTTGAGCCTTTAAAAAGTGAAAAAAAACTAAAACCCAATAAACCCCCTTAACTGATAAAACCCAATAGGAACGTTTTTTCAACCCTGCTTAGTATAATAAGAACTTAATATAATGACAACTGCTATGCAAAGCACAATTAGTCACACCTTGACTGCTAGCATTACTAGCATGTTCAGGGTGCCACAGCAGGTCGGCTCGATCATCGTCCTTCATAGCATGCTTAGCATTGCCTGCCAAGCAAACACAGAATGCACTGTTAGACAAAGCCGAACAAACAAAACATAGTCTGACACCATGACATTACACGAGCTTCTCAACAGATCTTCAAATGTGACATGCACGCCATGAAAACAATGCACAGTCACAAAAAAACTAGAGACAGTGTTGGGAGCATCGTTGAACTTAAAATTTAAATACATTAGCCAATAGTCAAAACTTTTCACAATTCAAAATAGTATTTCAACTGCCAATGGGAGTCAACTATTTCATTACGGTAATAATAATTAACATTTTACTTTTAATTTTTCTAACCACAAAAATAATCCGTACTCAAATTTCAATGATACAAGCTCATGGTTACAGCATCATCAGTGTCAACATTATCAATATGTCACTGTATGTCAATGACCAATTTATCAGAATTCATGATTATGTAACCACTGACTACGGTAAAATTTACCATACTAGAAGCGATCGACTATTTACTTCTTTAAAGCAGTAGATACTTAATAGATCATCACCATTGGTAAACACTATTTAAAGACTGAAAATGTAAGCTATTTAAAATACTCGGCTATTTCGATAGTATTAAAATACTATTGACTGTTTCAGTAGTAACAACAATGACCACAAATCGAACATTCACGGCATTCACAACAGCAAACTTAATGTCAAAAGAATTGCTAAAATTACCTCTGAGAGGAGGCAGTGTCGCTTGAAACTGTGCACCGATGTTGATATGCCTATGTCCAAGTCAAAGTTACATAATCCACTACCATACTACTAACTACCGGTACTACTAAATTTAATTCTACTTTGCACCATTGTTTTAGACCTAAAAACTAAAATAAAACGAGTTTGTTAGGTGGTGACCTTTCCTTTATCATACTTAAGTTTTCCCCCATAGTGCATTTTAGATGATAAGATCCAAGTATTGGTAGTATTATTACTGTGTCTCGAACACTAGCATTTAAGCTCAATGCTAAAAATACTACAACTAATATTTTTCTATTAAAACACAAGATCCGAGATGTCTTTTCAATATAAAAAAAACATGAGTGGTTAAGTTAAACATCTAAAAGATAATATATGACCATAATAATTGGATCTTTCATTATTTTGCTACCTAAAGAACTATATATACACTTACGAAATTATTATCACAAAGACTAAAGTAGTAATTGCAAGATCTATTATCAAAATAGTGCCCTTTCCCATGTATTAGCAGAACTGGTTATAAATGGTGTAACATAATGTATTGCGGCAGTAATTCATTTAACCACTGAACAAAAGTAGAAACAAGAAAATATTCACACAGATGGTAGTTTTGAGGTTATTGTTTTGCATCACATTTGCGTTTTTAGCTTGTTTGTTTCTGTTGAAATAAACTGTATTTGTACTATTTTACACAATTTTAAACAATAGAAAAAGAAAAGTGCATAAATCTTACGGCTGTGTGTCTGTTGGTGGCGGCATCTCTTCAGACATTTCAGGATCTACACATAATGCCATGCTCGTAAATCAATCCCACTTTACAGCTGTAATCGAAACCTCCCAAAATAATTCCCGAACCATTTGCATCTACCTGTAAAGTGTGACTGAAATGCTGTTTGCAATCGTAAGTCATCAACTGATTCTGATTAAACTCTGAAAGCACCAAGTTTCAATGACAAACAGTAAAATCGCTGAACACACCAACAAAGATAATAAATTCTTTTAGGATAGTGGAGAAATTAAAAGCTTGAAATAAACAATTAGAACTCTATACATAGCGATGAGGCTTGCTTGTTATGTCAAATGCGTTCTCAACCCTTCTCGACATTAGAACACAGCTAATTCATCTTGGCTTGCTACCACTGCAAGTGATTCCGACTAATGCTACACATTTATCTGTAGTGCAGTCTGCCTGTCTGTCACAATCATGCACCCTGGTTAAACTGTTTGATGGATCCAGATGCCATATGGCAGGTCCAATAATCAGTCCTGATCCCCAGGGCAAGGAGAGATTTGGAGGTCCACACAAACAGCCAAAACATGCGATCACTTATTTATAAATCACAAGTTGGCAGCATTGATCAACGATTCTGCCTACTACCAATTTACGTTGGTTACCAGTTAATCTGTGTTGACACATAAGAGAACTCACACGTGAAAGCGGATGGTTGTCTGAACATCGACCATGGCAGCGATGGCTGATTCTGTGCTCGCGCTGCGGCCCAGAACAACCCGGGAGCACGCCTCGCAGGACTCAGCATGGGCGGAGGCGTGTACGGTATTGGGCCTTTACTGCTCCATGCCCGTGGAGACCTCAGCCAGCTCGGGTAGCCATAGTGCTCTGTGAATGAAGATAATGATGGAGGTAGGACAAGTGGATCGGGTCTATGTTTTTTCCTCGCACTGTCTGCCGGCTGTCTGTCTCCAGCAACTGCCGACGACTGTGACATCTGTCTGCTGTGAGGCTCAACTTCCGCATCTGTGTACATCTGCCTCTTTCTTGATGTCCAGCCACCCAACACTGACTCCAAGGCTCTCTTCTCGTTAGTCTCTGAACTACTTGGTTCAACGTATTCAGCTGCATCATAAGCTTGACTATGCACACTAAGCTCTGATGTCACTGCTTCCGATCTACGTCCACTCCTCGCGGCATCAAAACCCCAATGTTGGAACCTGTCCCTGAAATTTCTACCACCATCGCCAGCAGCAGCAGCATCATGCTGGAGATGATGTCCGACCATATCTGTGGTGCTCCTCTCCTCTGCAGCATAATGATCCATTGCCATGCTATGACTATCAGCATCAGTCGGCATCATCTGATCTCCTGCAGACTCGTTCGACATCGTCGAGTCAGGCTCGGCAACCGTGGCTCTCTCCAGTGATTTCCTGTTTGTGCTCACTTCTGATTCACGGTGACCGTCGGCCACACCTCCTGACTTTGTCTGTTGTATTTCAGCATTTTTATGTTCAGTCCCGCAGCCCTGCAAAACCACCACAGCCAGCATTACTGCAATGCGAACTTTCACACCTGAAGCTAAGTAATCTTCTTTACTAGTAAGACAAAAGTCAAAACAGCTCCCATAAAACACAACTGGTGTCCACCAGTACTTAAGTCTCTGAAGTGATGGCCAACTGGCAGACACAGGTAAGGTCACCATCTGCTTAGCACTCAGAGACAAGAAGTGTTACATAGACACAGCATCATGGGTGGAATGGCCAGTCTTTCCCTCACCACCTTTCCTTCAACTATTCGTTACTCACACTACTACTCATCACAGGTGAGTGTGGTGATCATGGGTGCATTTTCCCGTTGTGACCCGGACTTGAACTGGGGTCTCATAATTGACAGTCCACTACAATAACTGCTAGACCCCACTGGTAGAACCAAAATGAAATCACAACCAATTACAACCACTTAAAGACCCACTACTTTCAGTCAGCCTTTTCTGCCACCTAGCATCCATCATCCTATGTGCCCTGATTCTTTCTGAGACTTTGGTGCTTTATAAATCATTTACTTACTTAGTTACTTACTTACTTACTAGGTGAAATAATTTTTGCTACTAAAGAAAACTGAATGCAGCTGGAACAAAAACTTACATTTTATTTATAAAACAAGAAGCAGTCATAGAAAAGCAACCTCTGCCGAGACTGTTTGAGTCCAGATCTGGATAGCCATAATATTTAACTAAAGTTCCCTGGTCCTCTGGTACCCTGTCTGAAAAATTTAATCAGAATCCTTTCATGACTTTCGAAGTATTCTTGTGGACATGCAAACAAACAAAATCAAGTAAAAACATAGCCTCGTTCTTCTTGCATCTAAGTACTATTTGTAACAAGCAGGTGAACGTACACAGGTGGGCCGATGGCGAGCAGCAGCTGCCGAGGTCAGTAGCTGGTGTTGGAAGCAGCAGCACTGCGGAGTGCATGGATGATGGCCAATCGTCAGATTGAGTGGACTGCTCATACACGGCGTGTGACACTGCAGACGTCTGGTGCACGACAGACACGGTGATTGCTGGCAGACGGACTGGCAGTCCAGCGGACCACCAGCCATGTGCAGTGCCGCTGGTGGGAACTGGAAGTAGCATGCCGCAGCTGATGGAGTGTGAGCTGTTGCATGCTTCCTCGCGGTGGTCCGGTGTGAAGAGCACATACTGTGAGGTGTGCATGGCTCACAGAGTCCTCCGGCTGCTTGATCCTGTGGAGTGTCCAGTTCGCGTGGACTGCACGTCGACTCACGTGGGGTATATGGCGTATGTGCCATGCATGGAGCTACCTCTCCGGCCTGATCCTGCAGGTGCCCCCCAAAACTTCTTGCCAAGCAACCACCTCGAACTGAAGATAACGACTTCGCCATCATGTAAGAACAGCCGGACTGGTGTAGACAACTGCTGGCATCTCTAAGGATGCAAGAACACTTTGCTGTACCAGTAGACAGATGTCCAGGTGTGTTGCACAGACCTGCTGACCTGGGACGGCTAAACTGACAGCCGGACGATGAGGTATCACTGTGTTTAGGTGAACCATGGGTGGTGCCAGAGCAGCTCAGTTGGCAGAGGGCAGCGGCGCATGCACGTGTTGGGGTCGGTAGAGCGCCCAGACGATGTGCAACAGAACAACATCTAGCGGTCACATCACACACCGCTGTGGGAGACTGTTTGACCACTGGCAGGTGACAGGCCGCAGGTGACAGACGATGGGTGCCAATGTTGGTTGCACAATGTTGCTCACATATCGAATGACCACACGCATCGTGACAGCATAGGTTTCCAGGCATCTGCAATGCCGCTGCAACCACCTTCTCAACACAGCCATATCTCATGCCATCTCCCTGCCCCATGTGATGTCCAGCATAACCGCAACCTATGGTGCTAATGTGCTTACGATAATCTTCACTGATCGTAATTCCAGAACTTGCAACTGCATAGTTCACTACTCCGTATGATGTTCCCGATACTTTGTCATGTTTCAAGATCTTTTCCTGTTCGGTTGGCTCACCAGAATCACAACCAGTGCTGGCAGCCACTTGTTCCATCCTGTAGCTGGATTCTGTCAGAGAACTGCAAACTGTTCCGTTGTTCTGCATCTCATCTTTGTATTCCTGGCAGCAGGTTTCTTCCTTGTGAAAATTCCCACACACGTTATCAGCTGCTACAGCTACCAAGGAGTCATTACCATGCTCAAACGCAGCAGTTCCAAAATGGTTCTGTATTCGTGGACTTCTTGGCATTTCTGCCTCAAAACCTTCGGTTAGGGAATTTCCTCGCTTCAGAAGCAGATTCTTCACACGACGTCTGTACAGACTGATTCCAATGTTAGAGCCTGACTCAGAAGAAGCAGAAACATTGTCGTGACCAGTGAGTGAGGATGAGGCAGACTCTGTCGGTAAACTGGCAAGCTGTGATGTTGCTACGTTCCTGCTGGTAACATTGTCATCCAAAAATGATCCAACAGCAACCCCTTGCCTGTTGTCCACTGCACTGCTATCGTCAACCACTGACATTATTCCTTTCACAGCACCACGTAAAGTGGATATTTCTCTTGTCTCAGTACCTTCAGTCTCTGTCTCTTGCTCATTTCTTGAACTCTCAGATAACTGACTGGAATCCTGGAGACCAGGACTCAGCTTGATCCTTGGCATGACATCTCTACACTTCTTGTCTTCTTCGACTGTCTTCAGATTTGGAGCAAATGCTACTGACTGATCGTTGGCAAACCTCTCTGCTTCGTTTCTCGCTAGTGACAGGTTATCGCTAAGTTGGCCACCAGTTCTATTTCCACTCAGAAGCTGTGCTTGCGACGATGAATCGGACCCAATGACAGTCCCAGTTTCACTGCCATACACTGGATACGAAAGTGTGCTGGATGCTGACAGAGATTTTGGCTTCACGTGATGATCATTCTGACCAAACGTGGTCCACAATCTTTCTGCAATCTTTCCATCTTCCATTAACGATCCATGAGGAAACGTCTCACCTCTGACGTCAGACTCATTCCTCCTGCCCTTGTCCGATGGCGAAATTCCACGAATCAGTGATGCAATCTTCCACAGATTGAACTGCTCACGTTCTCTTCCAGCTCTAATGTCCATGTTATCCTTCAACTTCATTGCCAAGTCGCTGTCTGACGCTGCCATTCTCTCCACATTACTGTTATGAGTGACAGTTGCCGCCTCCGTACTACACTTTGGTAGTTTCTGTGAGTGTTCGAACGCAACGTTTCTGTTCGTGGCAGGAGCTACACTGCTCACAGGCAGCAGTGATGACCAGTAAACTAAGCTCTCATGAGTACTTGCTCCTTCATTCCTCCTGTCTCCATTTCTCATCGCAGCTCCCTCAGCCGACATCCACAGTCCATATGGTGAACGTCGCATCGAATCACCATGCATCTCAAACAGTCTGGACTGCATTCTTGAGCCTATAGCATGCATCAGTTCACTGCTTGCTGCTGCCTTGGTGCAATTCTCAACCACAAATTTTCCTGCTATCTCATTAGCAGCTTCTGAAGCTAGGAGTGATGGTGCACGGGGTTCAGCCTCAGTTGCGATAATGTCGCTCCCACTGTACTGATGACTCCCATCTTCCGTCATGACGAACTCTCCAGGATCCTACACAAGCACGCAAAGAACAATTAGTACGCTTCACTGAACAGCTGCAACCAGATGATGATGCAGAGAGCACCATGCATCTTTGCACCACTAGCTCAGTCTCGGCGCAGCCAATCAACTTGCACTCAAATGGCTGATATCAGCAACATTCACAACCAGGGTCGGGTTTTGCTGGCTAAAACCTGTTTCTGCCATTCAAGTGGTTTAAAATGCCACAGTCCAAAAGAAGCATTGTAACTGCATGTTTTGGCTGGGGGGCCAGCCCCCAAATCTACCCATTCTCTGAGGGTCAAGGAAAATGTGTCACTGGACCGCACAGGTGTACCTACCTGCCATACTGCATCTGATTCTGTCGAACAGTGTAAGCAAGCTGCATGTATATGACAGACGACAGACAGAGAGACCACCACACTATGAAGAGATAGCTATAGGTGGATTTGCATGCGCTATACAGCATTTCCACCGAAAAACCAAACGCGGCAGAAAGATAAGGAAATGATGCAGTGTTGTTTGTAGAATGCAGGTTGTGCGAAACGAGGTGTACAACGTACCTTGCGAACGTAGCCACCGTGCAGTCTCATGTGACCGTTCAGTGCTGCAATGTTCTTGAAGCCGCGATCACACACATGACACTTGACTGGCTTAGGTTCGCTGCACACAACCACATACCGGATACCGCTTCATAAAATCCAGTCACTCACTTGCTATCTACTACGCTGAAGACGTACACTGTACATTCTTTCTCCAGTTGTAGACATTTGTCCAGAATGGAGAAGAAATCGCCAGGCCTATGTTCGAGTAAAGCAACAGCAGTTTGTGAACACTTATTGTTCCAACTTCTGACTACAATGTTGCTAATCATTAGTAGTCAACCGTCTATTAATGTTAAACATTCTTTAACAACTTGAAATTTTGTGACTGACATTGTTGCTTTGTTGGAGTATTACTGTGCAGTTGCCTGTATTCTGCAGGTGAATCAGGAAAAACTCATCTGGCACTGCTCGTATTCTTAACGTTTCTCACGAACTAACAAGTGCTGATTACCAAAACTTGTTGCTGGAGCTATTAGAGATGTAACAGGAGTTCCAGCTTATTAAGACACAGTGCATAAGCATGAATGATAAACCATACGTACTCAAGAGGGTTGTAGCCAGTGGTCCAGACACTGTTGGGGTTGAATGCATGTATGTCAGCAGCAGCAGATGCATGGAGACTTCTGTCACTGACTGCAGCAGATGAGTCCAGACTGTTACTGCTGTCGAACATGCTAGCGGCGGCCGTAGCGTCAAACGCAGCAGCAGCCGTAGCACTCATGAAGTCCTGGTGGTGATTCTCCAGATGACGACGCAGTGAACGTGCGTCGCAGTAGCTCTTTGCACAACCGATGAACTTGCACTCGAACGGCTTCTTGCTGCTGTGCGTCATCATGTGACCGTTCCTACAACGTGTGGTGGTGACAGATATAACATTTGTGTGGCTGTCCTAATAGGCCGCATTACGACCGGGCCTCTTCCGTCTGTCTGTCTGTCTGAAATTTACTGATGAGTTTTATTAGGTAAGCCCACCCAAGACGCTAAAAACCACTTAAAGTTAATCTAATTTTAGTTCCTTGTTCCAGCAATGATGAAATATTTTACTATGGGTAAGTTTTTGAAAGATCAAAACATATGAATTTGCCATCTTTAAGATATTCTGTGCTCTGGGGCTTCAAGCAAAATTAGCAAAAACACAAATAAAGCAACCAATGGACTTTGCAGCTAAAATTTAATTTGGGCCTTTCTCAAAAGTCCAGAAAAAGCAAACACCCCCCCCCCAAAAAAAACTCTATACAACCACCGGG
>Ga0209454_1000801_pt1 | contig 17672 bp, 10 predicted proteins | sample WorMetHERISLAND1_2_FD_187400 | JGI IMG/M metagenome (GOLD analysis project Ga0209454, IMG submission 187400) | Marine gutless worms symbiont microbial communities from Max Planck institute for Marine Microbiology, Germany - Olavius geniculatus... | ecosystem: Host-associated > Annelida >... | reverse complement strand
ACATTATTTTTGAGATCTGGTAATTTGAAAACAGATACTTGATAACCTTAATTTTGGTAATCTCGTTTCAAAAAAGAACTAAAATGGTAAAATAGATGAATAGAACGGACGTCCCCCTTGTCCCCTCAAGAGATACATAGAGCTAATTTAGGACGCAGATTTTCGCGGATGCACGCAGATTGCACCAAATTGAGGAATTTAGAGATTGAGGAATTATATAGACCGATTACCTAAAATTCCTAAATTCCTGAATCCCTAAATTGAACCCATGCTTATCTGCGAAAATCCGTGAAGATCTGCGTCCCATAATTTGAATTTCGGTTTTTAATTGATGAGTATCGTAGGGTGGACTGCCGTTGGCCGCGGCGAAGTCACGCTGCAAGCGTGACGAAGACGGGTGCCCACCAAGAATCGTTGATTTATTCCGTCTATGCAAAATTTGATTAAAAAGGTGAAGGAAATGCTGTTAAACGTTGCCGGCGGTACGTAAACCGAATATGCAATATAGTTCGGAGATTATCAATCTACTTTACACTTGCGGGTTTAAAATCAATTTACTGCAACCTCGCAAACACATTTATTTTATAGGATATCAATCTATTAGGTGGTCTCGCTCTGATAGGCATAGAAATATTGTGGTATTGGCATTAAACCTGCAGAACAAAAAGCTGGAATTCAAATACATAGCTTTGCGCCCTATCTCACGGTTTCCCTTTCGGTTGGATGGGATGGGGTTAAACCGTGTTCAAAATAATGCCGCTCAAACGAGATAATGGAAAAGACTCTGAAGGCTATCGCGCGCCTTGAAATTTAAGGATATGTTCTGGGCCGTTACTATCCGAAATTTATCGCGAGTGCCAAAAGACATTTTACTCCGGATTATATCTGGCATAACCCCCAGTTCAACAAAGTAAGCGGAGGTTTAACGAGGTAAATAACAAATTGCCATAAACGAGAATTCCTTAAATCTTCCATCTTTAATTCCCCGATCTGACGAGACTAGCGCTATGCGGCGACCGGATTGGGTATTGAATCAAAAGGTGGAATGATTCAAGGTTTGGAAATACGTACTCGATCAAAATTGGTATTGATTTATTGTTGCTGATTTTATATGTAACTTTACGAAATAGTCCTGAAAGTAAGCCAACTGCCGTCTTTGGAGGTTTGTATGGTTACAATCAACCCCGTTGCTCCAGCACGAAGGAACGGGGTTTATTTTTTTTGGAAATTCCATATTTTTGACCTACATAGGCCAAACATGGAGAATACAGAAAAAGGAACAGTGGGGTCACGTCTTGATTAGTGATAATAGTAATATTTGTAAATCACAAAACAACGGGCTGTTGCCCAAATCGAATTTTACTTACTGACGCCGTCTTACTTTGAACGCACAATTTTTAGATTTTTTTATTCAATATTTTCACAAACGTACAAATAGCAATTGATTACGTCGACTACTTATGCTAAGGTACCTTAAAATATGTCTTTAGCGGAGTACTATCATTATGATGGGGCGCCAGTCAAAGGTTCAAAGCAAACTGTTTTACTCCACATTTATTCTGGAACAACGCGTTCGCAAAAATCACATCGTAAGAAAAGTTAAGCGTCATATTGATTTTGACTTTATTTATAATGAAGTCAAAGACACATACGGCATTAACGGCAATGAATCGGTTCCTCCCCCTACCATACTCAAGATGATGCTGCTTTTGATCTTTTATAATGTGCGTTCGGAACGAGAACTGGTAGCAACAATCCCCGAGCGCTTAGACTGGCCGTGGTTTTTGGACTATGATCTGGATGATGACATCCCCAACCACAGCGTGCTTTCCAAAGCCCGGACCCGCTGGGGGGTTGAGGCCTTTAAAACCTTTTTTGAGCGCATCGTTTGGCAGTGTGCCCAAGCCGGCCTGATTGACGGCAGCAAGCTTTTTATGGATTCGAGTATAGTGCAGGCCGACGCCTCCAACAATTCGGTGGTCAACAAACAATCGTTGAAGCGATATCTGAATAAAAGCTATCAAATTTTGGAATCTCGCTTAGAGCAAGAGCAGCAGTCTGGCAAAAATGATCAGACAATAAAATCCGGAGCCGCGAATAAAAAGTATATATCCACCACTGATCCGGATGTTTCCGTAACGCGCCGCAGCAAAGGCAAATCCAAGCTCAAATATCAAATACACCGTGGCCTTGATCAAAAGCGTGAAGTCATAACGGCCACTGAGGTAACGCCTGGTGAGGTCCATGAGGCGCACCTTTTGGAATCGCTAATCGATACCCACGAAAAGAACACCGAGACAACCGTTGAAACCGCAGTAGCTGACCGCAAATACGGCAGCATTGAAAATTATCTGGCCTGCCGGGATCGAGACATCAAGGCCCATTTCTCATCGCTGGAGCAGACTCAAAAAGGAACCGGCACGAAAAAAGGTATTTTCCCTAAAGAAGCGTTTACCTACAATGCTGATACTGACACTATTACCTGTCCAGCTGGCCAAACTCTGAAAAGGCGCAAGTTCTTTAAAAAGCGTCAACACTATGAATATATTGCCACTGCGGGCACCTGCAACCGTTGCCAGCTTAAAAAGCAGTGTACGAAGGCCAAATCCGGCCTTACTCTCAAACGCCATATCAGACAAGATGATTTAGAATCCATGCTCGAGCAAGCGGACAGCCCGGAATCGAAAAAGGATATTAAGACCCGCCAACATCTAATGGAGAGAACATCTGCGCAAGCTACTCGGTATGGGTACCAACGCGCAAGATGGCGAAGACTGTGGCGCGTTCAAATTCAGGAATACCTAACCGCTACGATCCAGAACATTAAGATTCTATTGAAAGACGTCAAAGAGCCTGCCCCTGCATTGGAGATGCAGGTGGCCAAGGCGGTTGGTGACAAAGCAAGTAGAACGATACCCCACGGCCTAAGTCAGCTATTTGCCCTGCAATGGCGTGATATCGCTGGAATCTGTCTCACCCTGGGCCAGAATACGGCTTACCAACCAGCTGAGATCATCGGATGAGCGGCAGTAAAACGAGATTCGGAAAATATAAAGCATTCACCGAAGTTTATGATCTCAAAATATCGATTCAGGCAACAAACCGTCAAGATTTGACACTCAATTTCCAGTCAAATCATCCAACCGGGCAAGATGTGGGTGTTTAATACCTTTACCTTATTAAACTTATCATGAGGTATTGCTATGCCAACAGCAAAAAAATCGAAAAGAGACGAAAAAAAGCTGCACAAAATCTGGAAGGTCTTTAGCGAATCCAATTTGGAGAGGGTCGAAAAAGAGAGCTATATAAGTCTGCTGGAATATTACTTTCTTTTACACCTAAATATTGACGAGCATCTTAAAAAATGCATGGAACAACTAAAAAAATGTATGACGCAGTTCTGGAAAGATGATTTCTATCAATTAAGCATCATCAGAAAAAAAGATTATACGCATACCAACAGGGTATTATATTACCTTGACAAGATACTGTTCCCTATGACTGAAACATCAAACGAATCCCAAGGTGTGGCACCCATATTCAGTTTAAACCAGAAGGAGATTTTCGTATTATTATGTGCGACCTATCTACACGATTATGGGAAAGGACAGTTCAAGTTATCGCTGCCGGGATTGGTCGGAGATTCGCATACTCACCAAATTTTTGAAGAATCCATGAGAATAGGAGAGATACATCAATATGGACGCTATGGCGTCCTGGAAGAATGTCATGCCTGGAATATTCACAACTTCTTAAATGTTATCTTAAGCAATGACCTCACCCATATAAAAAATTATTTCAAGAATAATTATAAGACGTTGAACAGGTGCGGACTAAACCACAAAAAAATCGGAAAAACGGAGCCCTTTCAAGAAAACTTAACATCCGCGTCAGCACAGCAGTGCCTTGTTGAGGTTCTGCTGGAAATCTATAATAAAGATGCGGGGCTTTTGCAGGCAATTCAAGAGGTGGCGCAATCGCATAAAGCATACAAAATCCATGACAAACCAGGCGCACCAAAAGATGGAGATTTCTTCAAAAATATCACGGATCAACAGAGCGAAATTCGTATCAAGCTATTGGCATCGCTTCTCAGACTAGCAGACAATCTTGACCTCAATCATCATCGACTTGAAAGAAACAATGATGCCATGAGGCTTAATTTTAAAACATGGATGGAAGATTATAACAAGGAGCATTACACCCCGGAGCAGAAAAAACTTTTTGCCAAATGGCTCCTGTTCGAATTAGTGGAAAAAGTGGAGATCGAGCATCGAATTAAAGGCGATCGAATGAAAATAGACATCATTATCGCCTATCGTCGCTTTTCCAAGTATCAAAAATATATCCTTACCGTCAGAAGCATTGTGGAAAAGGACTTCTTTAATTCCGAATATTTGAATTATATTGAAAGTGCTGCAGGACACAGCCATAAGGTCAAAATAAGATTGCTGTATAAAATCGAACCGTCTAATGGTTTACAGGCCTTTCCTATTGAAGGTGCAGCCGAAGAGGCACTCATTATACTGAAACGGGATTATAAAAATATTCATCTTCCTAAAGGTACCAAAAGTGCACATGATGATCCAAATTATTATTATGGCTTGATCTCTCCTTCTGAACTTTACACATCATCTTGTCTTCGGTTTTCCGAGTTAAATGACCTGATCGACGACGATTTTCAGATACCCGGCAATGCAAAGCTTCTTGCGTTGATCGGGATTTTAGACAACTATCGATCTTCAATTAAATTAGATGAATTGTATGCCCTTGGCGGACGCCTAATGATTCACTCCGGCATTGCGAAATTATCAGATCACCAAAGGGAGCAAATCAATAATCCGGGATTGTTTTTTACGCAAGAAGATTCGATCGGCATCAATAAAGACAAACTTCATGAAGTAGAATGTTTTCTTAAAATTTACTATAAAAAACCTCTTCTAGTGAAACATAAGATCAGGGAAATTGAAGAATTGGGCTACATGCTTCCTTTTAGCTATTATGGCGAATATGCCATATACTCAAACATTCATGGTTTCAATAATATTTTAAGGAGTTTTGATGATAAACAAGGTTCAAGATCTGCTATAAAATATGCCAACAATATTTTGATTGTCGGCGGTCCGGGCACCGGCAAGACAACCTTTATGGTTCAATTATTAAAGGAAAACATCAGCATTTCAGGACTAAATGTCATGATGTTCTCCTTTGAAGAGCCTGGCGCTACAGTTGAAAACGCCTATAAAATCAATTTCAATTGGGAGGTTGATTTTATTAATAATATCCAATTATCAAGAAGCGATAATGGAGCGAACGACAATGGGTATTATCTGGTTCTGGAAAATATTCAGGATCGTATCTTAAGTGAGCTACCTGATTTCATCGCTATTGACGGGCTTTCTCGCCTAAGTTGGATGTATCCCAACAATCACCGTGAAATATCGGATCGTTTATTTAAATTCATGTCCATACTCGGTATTCCCGCAATCTTTTCCATAGAAGAACCACTGGCGTCAGGACCAATGGAAGAATACCAGGCGGATGGAGTGATCCACTTATACTCAATGAACGACCGCCGAGAACTCATGATAGAAAAGCTGCGCGGTCAATACTACACGCCTGGCCGCCACGCGTTTGAGATCCTTGATAAAAATTTAATTGATAAAAGAACAGAGCAATTTGATGAGAATTTAAAGGAAAAATATCCATTTGAACCCGGCATCAACATCTATCCGAATGAACAGTATTACGCAACTAAAACTGTATCCGAGGACCATCAAAGTAGCGAATACAACAAATACCTTGATACTGGGATTGAGAACCTGAACCGCCTGTTACCCGGAGGCGATAAGGAAGACGAATGCGGCTACCGCAGAGGAAATGCAATTTTGGTTTTAGGAAGTCCAGGAGCCGGTAAAACAATATTTGGCCTCCATTTCCTTAAAGCCCATGCCATGGATAAAGAACGCAAAGATAAGGGCAATCCAGTTCTATGGCTCAGCTTTGAAGGTCACAAACGTTTTCTTCATCGCTCGATTGAAAGTTTCGATGAGTCCGTCGGGTTTGACGGCTTACTGGAATGCTCCAATTTCATTTTCTATTATATACCACCTGCCATCATTTCTCCGGAATTTGTTTTTTACTATGTGATCAAGATGATAATTAATCTAAACATTCAATTCATAGTCATTGACAGTGTCAGCGAGATCGAGGAAACCTTCGAGGAGAAGGCAAGGTTTAGACAGTACATGACAACGTTTATTCACGAATTGTCCCAACGCAACGTCACGTCGATGTTGTTGAGCCGGGTCCCCGGCTTCTTCCAGACGAGCCAGGAAAGTGAATCGGAAATCACTACCTTCGCAGACACCATTATCTCCATCAAAACATTCGATATAAAGAACCAGATACGGCGAGGCCTTTTTGTATTGAAAAGTCGCGGACGCGAACTACGCAGCCAATTACAAACAATGGACATCATAAAAGATAAAGGCATAGTTGTATCTGATAAAGGTTGGGAACTCCAAAGTCTGCTGAGCGGTCGAACAGGAGATATCAGCGAACCGGAGGTTTTTCTTAAACACTTTTATGAAAACCCGGCAGAGGATGACATCAATGAAGAGCTGAAAGAGGAATTTAAAAAGCGTTATCCAGATAAAATTCGGGCTGCAAAGGTAAGAAAGCCGGCCATCTACTCCGAATTCTGGAGCTTTCGCGGTCATTTCGGCGCTGGTCATGCCAATATCCGTGTTGTTTCCATCAGTCGCTACATGGTAGAAGCCTTCAGGGAGATTGACCGGCTGGATGTCCTAGACGATTTTTTCCCAGATAACATCAAACGCGAAAATGAAAAGGATTACAGGTGGTACCGTTATAAAACCGGCGACGACCCAGGGCACTATGACAGCTTGCCGATTTATTCTGACATTGGCTTTCTGGTATATCGAAAAGATTTGGCCACGGATTTCTTTAAAATACTGCGAAAGGAGGAGGAAGGTCAGCAACTGTTGAAACGATGCAAATTTATCGATAAAAAGTCTGCTATAAAAGGAGAGGTATCCTGGGAGTTTATCCAAGAACTGATCGACCTGCACAAGAAATTAAAAAATTCTGAAGGAAAATCCCATTCTCCAGTTTTTGCACTGCCGCCACTGGATAACAAGCCGGAATTTATCGCTTTCTTTTTCGAACTGCTTTGGTCCAAGGGAGGGGACATCTATCACTTTCCATTATTCATAGAGAACAGTGTACACAAAACAAGAGAATCGTTTTATAAAAATAACATATTACTGAACAAACCATCGTGGGAACGGTTTTTGGAAATCCTCGAAAGCATGCTAAAGGATAAGACTGCCTCACCTTTTGCCTTTTATACTGAAGCCGAGTTGAAAGATCGCATTTCCACGCTCAACGACACAATTGAAATCATGGTGGAAACCCCGCAGCAGCAAAATACCGAAAGAAATTTATACCTCGACAAGTTGCTGGCATCTTTGAAAGATAACATAAAGAGTTGGCTAAAAGGCAACGAAGATCATTTCAACAATGACGCAGATATAATTACTATAAACAACCGCTATGGGCGAGACACCCTATCATTCATGTATGATATGGTTTATGAATCGGCAGATGCGGTGCCCAATCCCTATGTCGGTGATTATCGATCAAAATCGATTTTCAGCCGGTGCTGGTACAGTCAGATCGATTATATACAGGAGGACAGGGAAGAAAAGAGCGACCACGATCGATCCGAAGAGGATCAACGTATTGATGATAACCAACAAAACATCCAGCTATCTGTTCACACACTGCCCTACTTTGAAGAGGAGGGGATAAAGCAAAGTTGCGCTTATTTAAATGTATGCTGTTTAAGTTTAATAAAAGACGCTCTCTCCCCAGAAATAGGTTGGTTGTTCATTGACACACTCAGCAGTAAAGAATGGGTCAGAAAGCGGGCCAGAAAAAGGTTAGGCTTTCCCTACTGGCAGGATCAAATAAAATCCATGGAGCACTATGATCCCGATGCTTTTAAAATTCTCAAATCAATACATAGCTTCAATGAGAAAAAGCGTGAATGCTCAAAAACCATATTAGAATTTGCCAAGAAACACCTTCATGACGCTGGAGGCGCCAGGCGTGCTGTTATAGATAAGGATATCATAGAGCTATTTTCTTCGAATCAATTAACCGAACGCGACATCGGCGACATCCTGCATCTCATGAACCAAAACAAGAGCATTTCAGCTAAGACAAAGCCAAAATTGATCCAAAATTCAAGTGAGCTGCGCCATAAAAATATTTTCACTGAAAAAACCATTAAAAAGCTTAAAGAAGGACAGTTGCGCATTTCAGAACTTTCTGACTTTGATAAAAACAGAAAGTTAAAAATAGATCGATTGAAACTCTACCCCAAGTCGAAACAGCCCGCGCACAGACCTTTCTTTCACCGGGTCGAATCCATCTTGCATAAAGAGATTAGCAGTCTTTTTTCACCCGAGGGCAGACGAGGTTGGTATAAATTTCTCATGGAACATCCCCCTGCGGAAATATCGGATACTCAGATCGATGACGGCTTAAAGAAATTGCTCGCAGATAAAAATGAGAAGCGGGCGTTCATAAACCGGGCCATGGGCCGGATCGAGGATCTGCTGATTTTCGAAATTTACACAGCCGTACCTGATGAACTTAGGAAGCAATGGGACAAAACCATCAATACAGGGAAGGATGCATGATATCTCCCTTAAACATGGCAGCTAAAAGCCCATTTTAAAGCAAGCATCCCCTTTCGATGATTTAGTACCAAGATCTGCCATCGCCGTTCACACATTTGGTGGGTATTTGGGGACGGGCCAGGCTAACAGGCTGTAAATATGCATAATGGTTTTTCTTACACCCCTTAAAACAAGGCTATATTGAGCTTTTTGGAGCAAAAAACAGCGATATAACAATGGCAAGAGCGAAAAGGCATTACATACCGGGCCAGATATGGCATATTACCCATCGATGTCATAAGCGAGAGTTTCTGCTGAAATTCGCGAAAGATCAGAGAAGGTGGCTCCAGTGGCTTTTTGAGGCGAGAAGGCGATATGGATTAAGCGTTTTAAATTATACAGTTACTTCGAATCATATTCACTTACTAGTCGCCGATGATAAATCCAGGAACGTCATTCCGGACTCGATCAAGCTGATAGCAGGTAGAACCGGTCAGGAATTTAACCAAAGGAAGGCGCGGAAAGGAGCTTACTGGGAAGACCGTTATCATGCGACCGCCATTGAGGATGGCGATCATTTAAAAAAATGCATTGTTTATATTGACCTTAATATGGTGAGGGCGGGAGTCGTAAAACATCCATGCGGGTGGACATATTCAGGCTACAATGAAATTCAGCAACCAAAACGAAAAAAGGTTCTGATCAACTACGAAAGGCTAAAAGAGCTCCTTGGATTTGATTCTTATGAACATTTGAAGACGGCTCACAAGCGATGGGTTGAAAGCTATATTTCTGACGGTGATAATTTCCGCGACCGTAAATGGACAGAAAGCATAGCTATAGGGAGTGAGGCGTATATCCAAAATGTAAAAGATCTGATGGGTGGCATGGCATTGGGACGGAAGGTGCTTGAAACAGGAGATTCGTTTCAGCTTAGAAAAGCGCAGTATCCCAATATGGCGCTTATTGGGTCAAAAAAGAGCGAAATAGGTGCCCCAAACACCTATTTTTGGAATCAAAACCACGAAAATACAGCGACTTAGCTTGGCCCGTCCCAATGCCACCCAGGTCAATATATCACGGCAAACATAACATGCAATAATCTAATTCCCCCTTCTAATGATCAATGTATGCTGAGAATTTAATACATGAGGATATCAAATACACTTTTATCACTAAAAATTTGATTTGTACCTTTCAATAGTTACAGCCAAATCATTTCTATAATAAAAGGTGTTAAAATGAAAAGAGACTTTGGCCATGAAGACGCGGGATTAGCGACCCCAGAGACTTTAGACAACATCGTAAAGAACTTTTCTATCCGTTATTTTCTTGAAACCAATGATAAAAAATACTTAGTTGGCCCCAAAGGGACTGGTAAGACTCTACTGCTTCTCAGGAAAGCAATAGATCTGCGTAAAAGGAAAGGAGCTATTTGCATTCCTTCAGATTCTGATTTACCGGTAGATCGACTCACTGCAGCACAACATGTAGGAAAGCAATTCAATTACACTGTTTCAGATGAAAGCGAAAGTGGTCTCGCTTGGACGAGTATTTGGAAACATTCTATTTTTCGTTCGGTACTGCACCATTTACGAGATCAAATATTGACTCAAATTGATGAAAATATGCCATCGAAGGCAGAGGATAGTTGGCAGCACGAACTTGCATATTCGCGCCTCAAAGCTGCTCGAGGATTTGTCGATGATATCTTAGTAAACAAGTCTCCCAAACCTTGCCGACCATTTTACTATTTCACGGAACTTGGTGCCCGACTCGACTCCTCACCTAGAGACACTTTACGAACTACTCGAAGGGAGACTGAGGAACTTGATTCTTTGCTGGGTAGTATTGATCGTGAAGTTTACGTATTTATGGACAATCTCGATGATTACTATGAGAAGGAACCTGATCTCTGGTATAACAGCATGTATGGGCAATTTCGTGCGGTTAGAGAGATAAGCCTGACTCATCGAAGTATTCATCTTTTTACCTCTATCCGTTCAGATGTCTATAGTCAGTTCTCAGATGAAATGCAACTGCAATATTTCGATTATATTGCACCTTTAGAATACACTAAAGATGAACTACTAAAAATCTTCGAGTTGCGCATTCGAGATCTTGATAGCGATCTTCTATGTTTTCCGAACCTTCAAAAAACTGATCCATGGAAGGCATTTTTTGGAGATTGTATCACTATTCCAAATAACTATATAGGGGGTGAAGAAAACATAAAGGACTATATTCATAGGCATACCCTTGGAAGACCGAGGGATATGATCCATATGGGAACCGTCTTATTGATGCGGCGACCTGAAGCTTGTTTCGTACCGGACTCCATACGCGAAGCAGTCATACTTGCTGAGGAACAGATAGCTGAGCAATATTTGGCAGAAGTAAGGCCCATGCTGGATCAACGATTTAATATAAAAGAATTGGTAAAAGGGTATGTCCCTTGTAATATTATGAACTCCAGTCAAATGAAAGAAGCAATTAGCGCATATATTGAAAGCCGAGATGACCTGTACGATCCAAGTGCCGCGTCTGATCTTACAAAACCTTTCGCAACGCTGTATGAACTTGGTCTTTTGGGGATTTCACAAAGAAAGATAGGAACTAAAGAAAACCTTCAATTCTTCGAACTACCAGGTAAAGGGTTATCAGATCCCGAAGATCGAGAACTACCGAAATCAAATCTTTATTTGATTCACCCGGTATTAAATCACTTATTGCCCCGTGAACGCAAAAGCGATAAGATGATCGTTGGAAAAGATTTGTATGTTACGCTAGATCAGTAATAAATCAATATAGTGCTATAATACTTACAATAGTGGCAGTCTTAGATTTTGTCAGGTAAACTTGCTAACCTGATTAAGTGATGTTCCAATTATAGTTCTTTTGTACTTTTGAATAACTGTTCGTTGTTCATTTTTTAAGGTGAACATATTTGTGCGAATACTTCAATCTTATAATTTAATTAAAAGGTTTTGAAAATGACGGCAGTCGATTTAGTGAGTGAATTAATTCGAATAGGTGACCAAATTCTGAGGATTCCAAAGCCACCATTACGACAAAGACAATGGCGCAAATGGCGGGATCAAGTTGTAAATAACATGAGGGAAATCTCGGCGCTTAATAATATTGGGCTTCAGCTCAAAGTCAATTATTTAGCTGCTGATATAGGTATTCTTTCTCGATACCTGCGTTTGATGACAGACCAACCCGACATTGCTGCAGAGATCGCCATTTCTAAAGGAGGAAAAAAAAGTGGGAAAAAAAGAAGAAGCCCATCTAATTTACTGACCAACAAAGAGAAAATTAGGATATTTATCAGCCATAAGCATGAAGACGAAAGAACAGCGGTAGGAGTAAAATCTGCGATTGAGCGTTATGGGGCTGGTAGTGTAGAAATATTTTTATCAGAAGATATTCCAAGTGGAACAAATTGGATTAAATGGATAAAAAAACGCTTATCGGAATCGAATATACTAATCCTGATTTTCACAGATGCAACTAGAACATGGGATTGGCCGCTTTATGAAGCAGGTCTTTTTACAAAGCTCGATGAACTAGAGAATCAAACTTTAATTTGTCTACATAGTGAAAATTTAAAACCTCCACCACCATTGCGTCATCTGCAGGCGGTTCCAGCGCAAATTCCTAAGGTTACCAATTTTTTAAAAGAGCTTTTTATCGAGGCAAAACTGAAAGGGATGTCTAAACCTCTCAATCTTGCAATGGCAGAACAACCTGAAGAACTAGAGCGAGCAGCCAGCGAGATAGTTGATTTAATATCGCGACGAAGACTACACACCGATTATTTTGCTAAGTATCTATTTATTAATATTGGATATTTAGAAGAAGGCAAAATACCAAGTGATTCAAAGATTGTATCAAATGCCTCAACATTTGAGATGTTCGGCCTAAAGAAAGGTGACTGGGTCTGGAAAGATATTGTAACTCAAGCGAAGAAAGTTGAGGACCAACGCTGGTTAAATGAACTTGTTAAAGCGATTGCAGAAGCCATAGACGGGCAACTATTTACACCTATCCAAGCCACATTAAAGTCTTACAAAGAAAGTAAACGTTATCTTCCACTACTCTATCGTGTTGATACTCTTGCAGATGGCTCTCATTTGGCAAAAATTTTGTTTAACGAGGATGTATCTTGGCATATTTCGGATATTCCAAAAACACTGGGCTTTTTAAGTACAGCTTTAATAATGTCGGTCAGATTTAGATACGAAGTGCTTCAAAAGTATGAGGGCAAACATATTCATTGCAGGAACCAACGCGATAAAAATAAACTTAAAAGAGAACTGGTACAATCACTAAAAAATATTGAAATGGAGTCGTCCTCCCGTGGATTACTTGATGAAAATGAATTGATCAATGTATTTAGCAATAGAGATGATAAATTACAAATAAAGAAAATGTATGATAGCTGGTATTTAATAAGAAAAATACTATTTTCACGAAAAAAACAAAAGGACGATCTTATAGAGAAACAACTTAATGAACTCTTTGAACTAAACAATGAATTTATTACAATGGGTATGAAGCGTTTTTGCGAATTATTGACGCAGGAACGATAGTTTAATATCCTCTAATATCACAACGAATACTAAGGAACGTTCCTCGTGTTTTCGGAAATTTAAATCCGATTTATATGATGCTTGACCGTCATGCTTAAAGAAACTAGTATTGACGACATGGAGCGCTGTATAATGCCATTTCGATTTATCCGATTTTACTTTCAAAGAATTATTAATTAATGAAAAATAGCCAATACCGGTATGCGCTCGGAGCGTGTTATGCCGGCGAAGAACGCGAGAACTATAGATGAGCATGGTTGTGATAATGAAGAAACTGAGCATCGCGTCTTCCACTGCTAACGAATCCGCGATGAGAGGGCGGCAAATAGTCAAGGAGCACGGATGGAAGCGTAATAGTTTAGTCCTATTTAGCCCAACGCATCTGGGCCGGTCGAGCCGAAAGGCCGGCAGATCGAGTCAGACCCCAAAAAACTTCAATGCGTCGCTAAATTAGCAAGTGCAGTTGTACAGGGCGTACTGAACAGTGGCGGTATCGGAGGTGAATAAGAAAAAAAAAACTTGAGCGGATGCTGTCCCTGGCGTCTGGCCGTCACCAGCAATCTCGGTAGCACGCTGTGGGATTCAGAGCCTTGAGAGGAACGGGTTCCGAAGCAAATTTTGCGGAAGATACAATATCGGGTCGGACCAAGCTTACAGATTGATAATTCGCAAAAAGCTTTTAAAAATAGTGCTCTAAGAATCCTTAGAAGGTACTTTTTAGGGCTGAAAATCCTGTTTTAATGACAATTAAGGAACAACGGATTATTATTTGCGAGATACTGGAATTAAAATGGCCCGAGCGAATCGACACTTTATATCCGGATATCCCTGGCATCTGACCCATAGTTGTCATAAACGGAAATTTCTTCTAAAGTTTGCAAAGTATAAACAGCGATGGATGCACTGGCTGTTTGAAGCTAAAAAGCGCTTCGGGCTTTGCGTTCTGAATTTTACGGTCACATCAAATCATAATCAGATGGGATACAAAGCAAATGGGCTCAAAGACATTGAGAACGGAAATTCATTTCTATTAAGAGAGCCCCAGACTTCATATCAAAGTATGTCAGACAAAGCGGCAAAGCTACAGCCGGAGGATAATAAATATTACTGGCCAAATGGTTCAGATAATTATCCGGATTCGAATATGAGCTTAAAGGGATCATTTTGAGCCTAAAAAGTGGGCCCTAAGCCAGAAAACAGGCGAAAATCTTAGATCAATAGATAGTAAATCAATTTGTTAGCTTGGTCCGACCGAAACCTTTCCTTTTACCCGTCAGCCGAAGCTGAATAAAAAGAAAATCATCAACATGTATGAGCACTTTGACTACATGCAAAAATGCCGCAATGTGATTTTTATGGGGCCAACTGGTATCGGAAAAACAGGTCTTGCAACCGCCTTTCTCACCCATGCCATCGATCGCGGCTATAATGGCCGGTTTGTCGCCTTTGCCGAGTTGGTCGAACAGCTTTACCAGTCGGTGGCCGATCACACCGAAGCCAAAGTCATCAAAGCATTGGCCGCCACCGACTGTCTGTTGATCGATGAGTTGGGCTATGTGGAGGTCGAACCGGTACAGGTCGGGCTGTTTTTTACCCTCATGAGCAGACGGCACAAGAAAAAAACCACGCTGATCACCTCAAATCTTGGCTTCTCTCAGTGGTCGTCTTTTTTGAAAAACGACCACCTGACCGCAGCCCTGATCGATCGGTTGACGGAAAACAGCCATGTGATCAACATGAAAAACTGTATCAGCCTAAGACCAAAGCTGGATCCGGTGAGCTGACATGACCAAACGCTGCTTTTCCTCCAGCCAGCTTTACACCCTGCGCAACCAGATCAGCGTTCAGGTGCTTATCGAAAAAACGTTGCACATTCCCTGTCGGGTGACAAGGGGCTGCTTTCGTTTTCTTTGTCCCTTGTGCAACGGGTTTGACACGGCCGTCAACCCAAAGACCAACCTGGCCAGATGCTTTAGTTGTGAAAAAAATTTTAACACCATCGATTTGGTGATGGTTGTCAGGCAAATGAACTTTGTTGATAGTGTAAGGTTCCTACAAACCATTGCTCAGAAAAGCTCTATCGACCATTATCCAGATAACCCCCGCACAATATTGCACAGTAATCTCAGTGTTGACGACCGGATCAAATCCGATACACCACCGAAAAAGGCTGGCCGCAGTATATGTCATATCGGAAAAACAATTGATAGCATCCTTGCGCAGCAACACGGTGATAGCCCCGAAAAAAACACTGCCGAATTTAAACCAGATAAATCACAGGCCACTGATCAACATACGCTCCAGGACCGACTCGGTGAGCTGGAGCGGCAACTGGAGCATCTAAGGCGCCAAATCCATGATCTAACCAAAACTGTCAACGCAGTCCGCCCTTCCAAATAATCTTCTTTCTTTATCCTCATGGAATGAATTAGCTGTCACAAAAGGAGACAACCGTCTATCTGTCCACATACTACAGCGGGGTAAACTGCTGGCGGGGTAGTTCTTTACTAGTGGGGCTGGGTAGCGGGTTCTGGCAGCCTCGCTGCTACTTGATGTGTGAGCCAACGTCTCAGTTTATCTGAGCGAAAGTGTCTCAATTTATCCGAGTGGCATAGTCCACGACCTACGTTTTTAAGGGACAACGGAATTAAAATGGCCCGAGCGAATCGACACTTTATATTTACTGGCAAATGGGCCAGAGAACTATCTATATTCGAATATGAGCTTAGAGGGATCATTTTGAGCCTTAAAAGAGGGCGTTAAGCCTGAAAACCGGCGAAAATTTTACATCAATAGATAGTAAATCAATACGTTAGCTTTGTCCGACCCCGAAAAACCGAAAAATGATAGATACGGTATCGGTCCTCCCCAACAGGGAGAGTGGATATGATAAAAATGAACGATAGGTCTGTGCGGGGGAACTCTTGGTAACGAGGATTCCTACTGGGGAAGAAACAAAATGGTACAAGGAAAGAAATATGAGTAGGCGAATATTTATCTCGTACAATTTCAAAGACAGGGAGATCGCCCATAATATCCGGCCATATTTCCAGTCGAATGGGGGAACATGCCAGGGGAAGCCATTGTTTATCGAAAATGACGTATCAGGTCAAGGCGACAAAGCGATAGATCTCGAAGTTCGTAGAATAATGAAAAAATGTAATATTGCTTTGTTTGTAATTGGGGATAATGTACATAGCAGTCCGTGGATAAATAGAGAAGCAGAACTTGCAGTAAGTATGGATTTGAAGCTAGCAGGGGTGAGATTTCCAAAAAGTAATGGCGGCGTTCCAAATATTTTAAAACACCATAAATTACCAATTGCTAAATGGAATCAAAAAGATCTGGCAAAAGTTCTGAATAAGCTGTAGAGAAGAAAAAATCAGATTTTGATCTTAAATTTTAAATTTACGAAATCAACATTCCATATCATTGCTGTCCGGGTAAATTTACATTAAACAATATAACTAATTAATATCAATAATAATATTATTAAAATATTTTTCGAGATCCAGAATTTCACTAACTGTCCAAAAAATGCCGTATGAAAGGTATAACCTTCCATAATTAAAATAAAATCATTAATTTTAAACTTGGAAATGGCTGCTGTGCTTTCTAACTCGACTCAACTTTGCTATAAGTATATTCCGGACAGCACTTATTTAGAAAAAATGCCTTGGAATTACTACTTTGACTGCAAAGTTAATAAAGAGCAGCTTATGGACCGTCAGCCCTATGTTTTCGCAGAATTTCAAAAAACGAAAGGGTCAAGTCTTCTTTCTTGACATAATTTAATAGAGAGTGAAGAATGAAGACCTGACCCCTATATTTCCACCTATATTTCCCACCATCGCCTACTGTTTTACCTGAATATTAACCTTGGAAGCCAGGTGCAAAGTTCTGGAAACAGAAAAACGATGACCAATCCGATTACCTGAAGCATCATAAAGGCACCCATTCCCCAATATATATCCATTAGAGTCACCTCCGATGGTGAAACGCCTTTCAGATAGAAAGCGGCCATTGCTACCGGTGGTGAGAGAAAAGCGGTCTGAAGGTTGACGGCAACAAGTATACCAAACCACAGCGGATCGATATTGAAATGGGGCAGAAGCGGCAGAAAGAGGGGAAGAAAGATGATAATGATCTCCGTCCACTCGAGGCGAATCCTTGTCGGACCAAATTAAGACATTGAAAATCATGGAAATAAGTGTTAAATGAGGGGTGTAAATGGGTCTCAGAGCTATCTTTTTGATAGCAAAAAGCTAGCTTTAAGAAAATCAAGAATACAACCGGTAATTATTACCCCCGACAACTTTAATTACCAATGGCCCGCGCAAACAGACATCACCTACCTGGCTATGTG
>Ga0209454_1000800_pt1 | contig 17675 bp, 12 predicted proteins | sample WorMetHERISLAND1_2_FD_187400 | JGI IMG/M metagenome (GOLD analysis project Ga0209454, IMG submission 187400) | Marine gutless worms symbiont microbial communities from Max Planck institute for Marine Microbiology, Germany - Olavius geniculatus... | ecosystem: Host-associated > Annelida >... | reverse complement strand
TCACTAGGAGAGGCGCCATATCTACATAACATTGCCAAATGGATGCATGGTCACAATGGACCACCTTATATAGGAAGTCGCCCACCGCGAGTCGAATGGTCACGTGACCGATGACGTCACGTGACCCCAAAAATCAAGGTCGTGACCCCATTATCTTTGAGGCGCGATACCTTCTTAACGGCTGCGCCGACTAGGACCGGCTATTTATACGACAGCCGGATAAAAAGCTTATCGGCTGTTCATCCGGCTACGGATAAATACGCCGCAGTGACAAGACTTTAGCCAGTCGCACCCTCGGGTCTCGACGTACCAGCTAAGGCCACCAAAGACGGTTTTCGGATAAATAGCCGGACTGGCTAGGACCGGATATTTATCCCGCAGCCGGATGAATAGCTTATGAAACGTCACTAAGTGAAAAAAGAAACATAGAAATGGAGTTGGAATTCCGTTTGTAACTGCTTTGGATAGCAAATAACTGTTAGCATGGAATTATTAGTCATTAACCGGTTGTGTGCCGGTTTCCAGCCGCCATATTGGAAAACGAGCAAAAATATTTTACAAATTTCTTAAACATTTTAGGCCGAACATATTCAGGAAAAGTCATCGAAGAGTTTCCTACAATTCCAAGCGGTTTCAGAGATATAATCAAAAAACACATGGTCCAATAGACGCAAGATCGGACTAGTATGTTACAATTTTTGGTCGACCACCGAAGGTTAATCACCAATAGAAAGTTTCAAAAGCCTTTTCGATTAATACCAATATCAGCGACCTCCAACAACCTTGAATTTCCAAAATAATGGGTTTTAATATATTTTGTTTAGATTTTAGGCTTCGGTGCATATTTAAGAGCGTATTGCGCCGAAATGGCTAGAGAGAGACCAAGACAACCTGCACATGAAGTTTTCAGCGTTAAACATGGATTTTTAGCAGCTTAAGTTTCGACCCCCTAAGTTCAAAGAGTCCTCCGTACGGGGCCTTAAATTTGATTACTGGTTCAAAGTGCGCGTTTTCTGCTACTATCCACTAATTTACCGAAAAAATGGTCGAAGATAAACACAGACTTGCTATACTTATCGTAACAAGCACTACTGACGAACTTTCCGGGGCATCTACATTGACCTTGAACGACCTTGAAACCCAAAAAGCGAAATTTCCCCGAAATTTCAAGAGATGACAATTGCCAATTTAATCAGGACAGCCTGCGCATGAAATTCGCAGCACAAAACATAACTTTGAGTTTCGACCTTCAACGTTTATGCAGTCGGCCGTAGGAAGCGTCAAAAGTTGTGTACCCTTTGAAAACGCAGTGTTAATTTATTGCACGCTGCACACTGATTCTCCAGATGGTAGCACCGATGCTGTCGCGCGTCACGTGAGCTTTTCTCAGATTACCTGTGTATTAATGGCTTACAGTAGAAAAATGATGGATGACGCCGCCGCGTTCGGCAGATGGCGCCGCGGTAACAATTTTTTTTACTTTTGCAGTATTGCGAAAAAATAAACTTTTAGTCTGTGAGTTACCCTTGTACGGCAAATAACGTGCTTTATACTTGCAAAAATTAAAAATACTCAGCTTCTGTTACTGTGTTACGTTTTTGATAAACTCGTCATTTCACACCAGTTCGAAGTCGCATTTTGTGGTTATAAGTAGCCGCCGGTTAACGAATTTTTCAAGTGTGAGGTTTGAAACTTTGCACGGTGTTTTCGCGCTTGGTTGGCAGTGGCGTTATAGTAGCAGGAATTTCAAAATTCATTACCAGGTTCTAAATGGAAGTCACAGTACTGATACCCGTTTTTGCACTGATTACGCAGAAAACTGATGAAATTCGTACTTATTGCTGCCGTTGTGGCGAACTACTGTACTGCCAAAAAAATCGAACTCTGCCATATCCGTTGACAGACTTGTACAATACATTTGATATCGTAGACAAATTATGGACGTTATATGTAAAAAAACAATTTTCTAAAAGAAAAAAATCATGTAATTAGATGTGCACGTATCACTTCATTGTCGGTTCTCCTTATTTGCTTTAAAGTTGAAAAAGGGTCCCCGGACCCGGGTAATTGGAATTGGGTATCCGGTTCCTAAAACGGGTAATGCTGCAAATCACTAGTCACTGCAATCCAGGGATTGAATTCTATTCTACGTCTCGTGAGCTTTGCTCAAATTACTTGGTTTATGTACTTGCTGACTTATTTTAAAAGCCCTGCCCGAACAATTCTCAAAAGCAACTTTCGGAGACTGCACCCAGCCTAACTTATCACTACGTATAACTCCGGAAACAACTGGCTGGTTAAACAGACGTCGAAAATGTGAAATAAGTCCGATATGTTTGGTGTTTATTGCCGTCCAAACAACATCAGTCAAAAGTTTGCACCATCGACTAGAAGGTGTACGATTACCAAAAAAAACTGAACAGAAGAAAGTTTCATGCAACGCCGAACCAGTGCGAGTGAACACCGCATATGGGCTACTGCAACGACGACAGATGATCAAAGGCAAAAAAACTACACGGAAACATCAAAAATATCCACGAACATTATCCATCATCCCATTAATATCATGATTATCAGTATTATTATTCCTCAGGCTGGTACTAAAATACAGCCGATGCACTTCCAACAAACGACGACGTTACTACTATCTTTTAAATACAAGTTGATATATTTGAAAAAAAAAACATATCACACACGCAATTACTGCAATATAGTGATAGGGCATTTGCTACGTTACTACATATGGAATGACATAGAATCACGCATGCGCACAAGGTCACAAACACATATAACTGGTAGACAACAAAGTCAGTCGAACAAACTTTTTACACACGGAAATAAACAGAGATCAGTAGAGTATCCGTGAGAACAGCAATTTAACAAAAATAAATATACCACCACTAAAGTTATATTCACAACTATTTACTATACTGCTGCAACGAGCGAACATTACTGTCGTGAAGATACAGAGCGGATCACAAAAGAAACCATGTATGGTTTCAGAATTACTTAATAACATAATACCATCAAACAACAATATTCAAACCTCTTTGACTGGCACAGTCATCAGTACGTTTGCAATTCCCGATCCAACCAAATCTCAAACGCGTCTCTACTCTACCTGGTGAATTTTAGAATTCACATATTATCTACAAATACGATACTGTGGGTTATTTCGTGTTTTGTACAAATTCGTTTTGCTAGCGTCGGTGTATCAAATGCGCAGACGTAGCCAGAAATTGCAGTTGGGGCAGTTTGGGGCCCCCAGGACCGAAAATCAAGGCTGAAGGCCGAGAACCGGGGTGCGGTTTTGGGGAGGGGGCAGCGAGCCCCCTACCCACCACCTAGAAGGTCGGGGGAGCGCTGCAAGCTTACCCAGCGGGATCCGGGCGTAGTCAGGGCCGCAAACGTTTTTTGTTATGAAAAAACACTGAAAACGTTACTTTTGCTGCACAAACTTCAATTTTGTGGGGAGGGGGGTCTGTGATAACATATTATACATATGGCAAAGGAAACTTTTCCTGCCTTAATACATTACAGTGTTTTATAATTTCAATTATCAAGCTTTTTTGTTTTACGTTTTTAAAATTTTTTTCTCTTACCGTTGGCTTAATTGTACTGCATAATAAACATGCGTGCCGCCATGCGGAGGTTAAATAAATGAAAGAATAAACGAGTGAACAATATTTTGCAAGGTAGTGCAGCAACGAGTTTGAGATGTGGTGGTATTGTTAAGTGTATATCGCAAATTCACATTGCCAAACATATGTAAAACTGTTTTTGTTAATTTTTATAATCTATCAACACCTAATAAAGCAACGACAATAATTTTTTTGGCCTAGGCCTACTTTTAAGACCACTTTGAGCAATAACAGTATCGACAATAATAATTAATATTATAATATTCACATTATTGATTAATAATAACATCTACCTCCAAACACAACAACATTCAGTAACAGTACTATCAGTTACTAACATTCTGAGCACGTGAATTAATACTGAGTGCAATGTTACCATGCAATATTACAAACATCCCTCAACACACAAAAAAATCTACTACTCACTACTAAATAGCTTACTGTCATGGAATACTGCTAGATGAATGATAACACCGGGTATAATTTTTGGTTTAGAAAATCCGTACGTCTATTTAAAATCATTATTTTCGTAGCTTTCTGAGAGCCTGTTTTAATATTTAGAGGAATTTGGATTTTCAGAATTGCTGAAAAGACTGTCAATGTTACAACATAAGACAAAATGTATGGACATCTGTGTCACCAGCTATGGGAAATCGAAACACGTCTCCCTACATTTCCAATTGCTTATTTTTAGACCGCTTCAGAGCCGCATCATCTCTTAAAATTCCACTCCGTGTGGTTGCCTATCTAATAAAAACCAGCACAATGTATTAGTAAGTAAGTAAGATTATTTAGAAGGCGCAATTTAACAATAGCCACAATGCGTATTCTATGGGACATCAGTTCCAGTGTTACTGTATAGCATCTCTGCCCATCGCCATAGATGAAAGAAAGGGGGAGGGCTTGTAACTGTTTATTGCACAAATGAATTTCATAATATTTCTGTGTGGAACCCTTAAAAATATTTTCTCATAATTTAGTGTTGCATTCCATACCAAATCCTTACATGTAAACGCCAGTGCTGGTAATAACAAGCTTACTAGCAAATATAATACACACAATGTCAAATATAGCCCAACATATACCTGAAACTGGAGCTGATTCAACACAGCAACGTTGTGAGACAATACAAAATACAACTGAGCACTAAAACTGACTGGCGTTACGTATGCTTGGCAAAGATGGTATCAAACCTCCTGTATGAGTATACTAAGTTCACCGTGAGTCAAAAATACAAAAAAAACATGCCACCAAACTTTTGGAGCAAAAACGCTTTTTAGCGTAAAAATCGAACTCCACAAAGTAATGTTTCTGACACATGTGAGGCGTGTTGCACTCCTTAATAGCAGTCTTAATGCAAATGTTCCGCGGAGTGCGCAAGTGAAGAAATTTTGAAGAATCAACCAATATTTACCACAAATATGGACAAAAGTTGCATGGCATATTTTTCAACTCACTGTGTAAGTGTAACCCTGACAATCAGAAAAAGACGCTTATCACACATCGACACCGTTCTATAGCTTGAACGCAAAACCACAAGAAGATAAAATCATCACGACATTTATTAGAGCGATAATTGACACACAGACACAAAGACGCAAGTAATAGATCGTGTTAAATATGGCCAAGACGACGTCACGATACTTGACGGGCTTCATCAAAACCGACAATTTTCTCACTCGCTTAATCTACTGTCAGCGCGCCATATACAGTGAGTGCACGGCTTAGGCTTACTTCCCCAATTACAGTCTGCTATTTTTATTCCTCTCCCAAGTAACGTAGCAAAAATAGTATATGACATCAATTGTAATTATGTAAGTACGACAAGCACCGCACCGCAGCAGACACACGCCTATACCAATACTCACGGCAGCCAGCCAACTGACGACCTCAACCCCAGCAGATAGGGTAGGGTATCACGGATAGCGTCAGTCGGCAAGTTGAATGCTTGCCTCCAGTACACTCGAATTCGCGACCAACGTTACAGGCTTAGTTTCAGTGTCCATCTATCGTCACTTGACTCCCAGAAATATGCTAAACCTAATCCTAAACCCTAATATTAACCTTAATCGATAAATAGTCACCACGATTATGTAGGTAGGCTATATTGACGATTGACACCCGACGACCAACGACTGACAGTGGAAGATTTCAAATAACCACATTTAAGTACGAAGTGAGTAAATCTTCATTGCACAAAACAAACGTAAATGCAAAAACAAAAAAAACACGAACACCCAGAAGTTAACCTCGGAAATCCGATCCAATTCATGTGCGGTTGTGGTTGTCAGATACTGGCTAATGGGCGTACATTAGATCGGCCACAAATCACAGTCCAACACACCCTACAGTGATGGCGAAATGCGCTTTTGCTACAACCTACATTTACTCCTACTGTCTCCGCTAGAATGGCCAAGCCACGGAGCACACGAATTAGATCTATACTTTCTGCTGACAAAAATCAACAATTAGCTCTGAGCCTATGATGATGAAACAGACATTAACAGACTTAAAAGATCCTCCTACTAAAGACTGAGAGTACAAAGCTACGGAATTAAACGAAACTGAAATGTAACCTTAGAAGTTGCATCGCACGGACCGTACAAAGCAAACGATCTGTCAGCTCATTTCTATTTCAGTTCATTTTACGAAGTGCGCAAAGCGATTTCAGCCAGTTCAGTCCAGTTCAATTCTTTCGCTCTGTATTTATTTACGCACCTTAAAAGGTTACCAAACACGTGAAACGGTGCAAGGAAAGGCACACGCCGATGTTGACGCAATCACATAGAGCGCATACGTACGCAATAACATTCTCGAACGTAAGTCTGCTACGAGGAGACAACAGACAGCAAAGGTGGCAAAGGGACACTATTGGCAGCCACAGACCGCCGTAGAAAGTTTGGCTTGATCAACCAAGATGCACGTACTGAACATAAGCTAAGCCCCCCACCGCAATAAATCCTGATTTAGTCCCAATAATTTTGGCGTAGCGCACCTCCACGTCAGATTAGGTAAGCTTATATAACGAACACAGAGCGTATACCACGACGTCAAAAATTGCACAAAATACACGTACAGACACGCACGCACAGGGAAACGCTATACAACGGATTATGTATCACTATATACGGACGACATAAAAGTTATCATCATTATTGGAATAGCTGGCAGTAGACAATGTGAAGCAACGTTGCATCAAAATGACGACATAGGTAGGTCCGTCGAGAGCCACAGCGGGGCCCGTGGAAGCATTCCCCCCAACATTTTCGCGGGGCCCCTCTAGGGAGAAAATTTTTGAATTTTTCTTTTCAAAATGGTGCATTCTGGTGTACTTTAAATTTTTTGAGCGACGGCGGGGCCACGCAAACGTCGCGGTGCCCGGGTTAGCTTACCCGCCCCACCCCACCCCACCCTCTCGACGGGCCTGGACATTGGCTAATGTTATCGTTAGAGGTAGAAATGGGTCAAATGTTGTGACTCGGTAACCAGATCTAAATCACTGATTCAGTGACGGCGAAACACAAAAATACCATCTACGACCCTGGTTCTTGGCATAGTTGTAATAAACGCAAGTTTTTAAAATTTTTATCAAACATAAAATGCATCTTAGGTTAGGCCTAGTTCTTATTATTTCGCAAACTTAATTCATTTTCAACAAACGCTGAACGTTCAGAAACGACAGTTTTCTTTACACTTTTTTGATAGACCTATAACAGTGCACTTTTTGACGTTTCCCCGTTAGCGTCTGCGAGACGTGACACATTAACCCGATATATCCTCAATTTAGGCGACAGCTTACCGTGACAGTTAATAAATGAAAACAGTTAAACCTCACATTTTACCGCGGTATTACCGTCAAAATAGTCCCCATTACCGCGGTTTCCCCGCAGTTACCGCCGTCCCAACTACCGTGACCTGACCCAACCCGACCCCGTCTAGATTACTAACCCTGTGACTCATGAGAAACCCAGTGTGCCCCTGGCTAGCTGGGTGAAACGAGTGGACTGCTGTGGGTGATAGTTGGGGTACCGGCGGTGGCGTGTCCAGACATGAGTACAGCAACGGTTGCCAGGTCAAACACGAAAGCCTGCGCCTTCATGCAGGCGGGCGTCGGCGGCGGCTGCATCCGAGACGCCTTCGACGCTGACGGGCCGCAAGGTAGCACCAGATCCTTCGCTAGCGGGCCGCAAGGAAGCAGCAGATCCGACAGGGCCTTGCGCTTCTTTCTGGTGCACGAGGCGTCATCGCTGCTGCTTTTGCTGGTTTCAACAGACTGTATTTTCTGTCCGCTGCGAGCCTTGGGCGGTCCAGTTGTCACCGCTCCATTGTCGGACGAACTGTTAACCTGTATGTGCACAGATATTGCATACTTCCCTTAGTCCTCATATCAGAGTAGTTGCAGTTTTGACTAGAGGCGGCACAGAGCGACGCAACTGAACTGAACTGAACTGACATGGTTTAGTTTTTGATGAACTGACCAATGAGCAAGAAGTAGTGCATTATAGTAGGCACCGTCTAACGATGTCGGTGGCCTCCAATGCAGTCCATAAACCAGATATGTGGCGTTTGGCGTAAGTTGGCCACAATGCTGTCAATGATGTCAAATGAATATAACTCAACGCACGATACTGATGTTTTGAGAGCCAAAGCTAACTTTATTAATACTATCGAACCAGCTTAACGAAGCAAGCGACATTTTGAACGGTCCAGGGACAGGATAGACAGACGGACAGATGGACAGACAGAAAAACTAACGAATACACGACTAATCAACTAAGGTCCGCACTCACGCCGAACGCCACACTGCTCACGTACGCGTTAACCGTCAACGGTTCGCCCTGCTTCCCCATTGGTCAGTTCGTCAGAAACTAAACCGTGTCAGTCAAGTTCAGTTCAGTTATGACGCTTTGTACGCGTCTTAAGTCTTTCGCTGAGGCAACGGTGCAGATTTAGTGATCCTAGCTTGCGTCGTTTTGATACAGTACAGCAGCGTGACAGACGGACAGACTGACAGACAGACGGACGTTTCTGCCACACCCAACACAGTGCGTCTGCATAGCCAACTACGCTGACACACTGCAAAAATCTTTATTCACCATAGCAGCTGGTAGATCAGCGTTAACACCGTTCAAACAAAATGAAATATACAATAATAAAAAGAACTTCAAATTAAATGTTGCATAGGATAACTGTCATGATCGTGGCTAAACGTGACTACACATTTGTACAGTTACAACAGTCTGAAGCAAGCTAAAACAACAATATCCACAAATTTTATCTTTACACAGCTTATAGCTGCCTCGAAAAAATTAACTTCAGTTTTTACAAAGTTCTCACAGATTAATTTCCATTTTTATGCAGTTATAGTTCAATTTTACTGAAATTTTCGCTTCAGTTTGTTCTACTTGCCATAATTTTCCTTTTGCTTAGTTTCCGCTTTCCTATATACCAAAAATTCCAGTTCACGTCCTCGCAGGACAAAAACGGATAATTTTCGTTTTCCTTCCAGTTTTGGTTAGTACTTCAATATCGCTGGGCTCACCTGTAGGCAGACGGCTGCAGGCCCAGCGTCCAATGTGCGAGAGAGACGAATTGAATCACAGCGAGCAGCAATGGACGAGACCAGGTCAGCAGACGGACGACCAAGACCGACTTCACACAAATACGATCAAAATCACCTTATATAGCAGCGCATCACAATGAAAAACCAGAACTGAATAATGCATCAAAAAATCTTTTAAAAATGCTAAAACAACCATAATCGTATACACCAATAGTTAACAAGAACAAAACCAATTCCAAATATCGCCCAGTGATCAGTTCAGTTCAGTTATATTGCTCTGTACACGCTTTTAGACGCAACTGAATTTACAGAACTTAACCGCACTGACATATTTCAGTTCAGCTCACGCAGTTCAGTTTATAGTAGCTATGGCTCTACCTGCAGCGGTTTGGCCGCAATTTTAACACATTCAACGCCAGGGCTAAAATACGCCTGGGCCAGATGTATAGTAGGCTAGTAGTAGTATTAGTAGTAGTGGCAGCAGTCGCTGTAGTCGTAGTAGTTGGTGGTTGGTGCCGTCTGGCGTGGCGTGGAGGTAAAGCGTTGGGTCCGATCAACCAAGTTGTTGTACACCGGGCCCGGTTAGTAGCTGGATGGGTGACCGTCTGTCTCGGTATGTAAACAGCAACCTACGTCGACACGTCGACACAGCCTTCTGCCTTCCGCGAAACGGTAAAATGAGTATCAGCTGTCAAGCCGAAAAATAATAACACATGGTGAAGTCGCCGGCTGTCTGGTGCTCTGCTTCACATGAACCGGGTGAACTTTTTCTATGACAATTCCATGACGACAGCAACGCAAGCATTGGTATGGCATTAGTAATTAGCAGCATTATTCTTATAATATTTATCATTAGTAGTTGTATTAGTAGTAGTAGTACTAGTAGTAGTAGTAGCGGTAGCAGCAACAGCAACTTGTGTAAATCTCGACTTCCAAGGTATAAGCCACACAATATTTTCACCATTCGCACAGTGGCTGCACTAAGCATAGGTATAATGTATAGGCCAGCATAAGTATTCATAGAGTGCCTGCAGTGCATTGAAAACGCTATACATATAGGACGTGTTAACACGTCCCTGGCGTTGAATGTGTTGAATGCAAAGTTATCATTTCCGTTGCTCTGTATACGCCTTCAACACGTTTCTCTATAGCTTACCGTTAAAGCACTGGTCGCCTGTGACTGCATTGAGACTGGTCTCAAACTCGGCAAGCTGTCGCATAAAGTTGAGGTTGGGAGAGATGAGCGGACGGCGCAGTTTGAGGTAGTCGTGTGCCTGGTCCAGACTCAGCCGCCCGGCGTACATCAGATAGGCGATACAGACCGTGGCCGAGCGACTGATGCCGGCCCGGCAGTGTATCAGCACCTTGCCTCCCGACTCACGTATACTCTCTGCACACCAGCATCACCCACAACGTCACACGGAAGTACTCGACACATCCAGTTCAATGGATAAAGGAAACTCATAACGGAGCGTCACCTGCCATATGAGATCACAGTGTTACCTGCCACCCGACACAGGTGAACGCGCCCCGCCATAACCCCAGCCGGACAGGCCGGTACTCGATTTACCTACCCCAGAAGGATGGAAGACTGAGTTGACCTTGGTGTTGGTGATAATACCGAGATGGTCCGCAGACAGTCACTCATTCAAGTACTAACCACTTGATAACGACCCGAAAGAGAGTCGAACCAACGACCTTGCTATCGCAGGTCCAATGTCCTAGCCGATATGTGCAACAGATGTGTTTTCAGACGGGACCGGAAGAGAGCCATGGGAAAAAGGCAGCTTACGGAGCTGTGGTATGAGAAAGAAGACACACTGTTCTAGACACGAGCAGCGGCGACCGGAGAAGCTCGGTTACCGACGGACAGCGACGGTAGACAGTCGGATGCGGCCGACGAATAAGTAAGTAAGCCTAAGTAATTTCTATGGCACGTTAACCGTAAAATAGCCTCGAGCGGAGGCGCTCGATGTGCTAGTAAAAGGCGAAGAGAATGAAGACAGATGCGTGAGCAGGTGTCTCGAACCAGAGACAGTGTATGCTGCTTTTAAAAAGAGCAAAAGGTAAAGGTGGTGTATAGTTCTTCGTAGGGGAACCCATCACCGAACTACGGAGCGTCAGCTGCCATACGGTATGACACAGTGTTACCTGCCACCCGACACGGGTAGCCTAATCGTCTAAACCAAACCATTCACTCGATTTTCCTACGCTGGAGCTGGAGGGATGGAAGGCTGAGTTGACCTTAGGTTAAAAACGTTTTAATCAAATGAAATTTAGGGGCTTTCAACCCGAAAAGCCAAGTCCCTGTCAGTCGCCGCCTACGAATTTGAGAAAGAAGTCCAACGTACAGTGTAGGCCTATACGGCGCCGGTAGAAACAACACAATCAGCAGCAGCAGCAGCAGCAGGGGAACTCATAAACAACATTCCGATTAACGATTACACCAACGCCCAACCGACAACGATAACGACCTAGGTAGGTAGTAAAACAGCTTCTCCAACCGCCCCCACTACGACGCCAAGCCAATAAGCCACCAGCACGTTTCCTTCAATTACCCCGCACACACCCCACCCATTCTCTCCACACGGCCTTCGAACCACGCGTTCGCAGAAGCTTTGCTTGCACGCATAAATAAACGATGTCGCGTGCTCGCGGATATTGCGGTCATCGTACAACCCCCGCCGCCGCCACGCCCACTCGCCCATTCACAAATCGCGATCAATGAGCCGCTGATGCCGATGCCGATCGCAAACATTTATGAATGGGCTTCAGCGTAATCCGGTCGAGTGGGAAACACGATAGTAAAATGCGTACTATACGTACGTACGTCTTGCGGGTCAGCATAAACAATGCTAAATAGGTGACCAAGGCAAATTAGGCAATTCTATTCTGTCTGAAATTTACTGGACTCATATTAAGACTAACTCTAGATCTGCTAAACTTATCAATCCCAAGACAGCGGATTTTATTGAGTTGGGTTTTACAACCATTAAATACAGTTTTTAAAAGCCCAACTTGATGAGTTTTGCGGTTGTCACGAGATTTTAAATTATTACAATGAGCGCTGCTAGTATATACTATCCACGTTAAAAAGCAAATATCCAGAAGATATGAAAATCCATACGTTTCAAGTTCTAAGTTCTTTTTTCTACTGCTTCTGTTGTTAACATAGCCCCTCGTGGAGGAGAAGAAAAAACACCGCTGTAGCCAGCTACCAGCGCAATGAAAAAAGGAGCTAAAAAAGACGTATGACCTTGACCATTCCGCCAATTTAGCGGAAACTAATTTACGCAGCCGAGTTCTTCAATTGACCGCATAATCCGACAACTTAACGAAGATGTCGGATTCCGCAATACTCAGTTCTTCCGCTTGTCTGTCAAACTCGAAAATAATAACGTGCAATTTGTTTCTTAACGACTTACATCGAGTTGCAGTTCAAAGCTAAAAAATCCGACATTTCAATAAAATTGAAGTTTTTGATACTTTTTAAAATTCCGCGTCTTATCGACAGTCGCCAGATGGCGTAAGAGACCTCGCGCACAGTTAGACAGTTAGCCTCAACGCTTTCAAGTTTCAACGCTTCCAGAAAAACAATGCTGCCGTTGCAAAGCCTGCAAGGACAAAAATTGTGTTATGCTTTACATAACACTTCTACAGTTATGAAGCTGTTTTCAAGAACGCCGTTGTAATTATAGTCTAATGTGATCAGGACCGGATCTACAGGGGGGCCCGATGCCATGCGACGAAGTCAAAGAGGGGCTCCGGGCCTTCCGCCAAATACAGCCCTGTCAGCTTTTGTACAGCATCCTAAAAGCATCCGTTTGACTTTCCACAACTTATTTTCTATAGTGACATAGGCCTACAATTTTGAAACATACTGTTACCGTAATAAAATAAAATATTTCACCATTAGTGGAACACGAAACTAAAACTAGATTCGGTTTGGATTGGATTTTTGTTGGGTCTGTTTAGGCGAGTTTACCCCCAATAAAAACGACTGGTGATATGTGAACTTTGAATGACGCTGATATTATACGAACCGATGAACTGGATGGCCTGCGGGAAGCAGTAGCCGATGTCGGAGGAACAGTTGTCGGCGACGGAGATGTTGACGTGACGCAAGCGTTTCCGCTCCATACCGGATGTTCTGTTTGTGACGTCACTGTGCGTCGAGTCGGCCATGTTTAGCAGAGCGGAAATGCCGCAGGCGCTCAGCCGGTCTTCACACGACGCGTGGTATGCGTTACCGATGTACAACCACGGCAGTACTTCCACAGGATCACCCTGAATAACACGTTCAGCGTGCTGTGTATAGCCTAGTAATAGGGGCTAAAGGTATTAAGAAGATCCTCGCACATCCTTCGATGCTGTATTAAGACCATTCGTGCACTCTTCACATCTAATGCTGCCTTGTGCAAAATAGACAAAAAAACCCAGAAAATATAATTGTGCGTATATATGAATTTGCTCTCGTCACATATAGGCCTAAGTTCTAACGCTGTCTGTGCTGGCCTAATTAGATTACTTTGGACTTCTAGTCGTCTGTTGGCTACAAGAATTAACCCACAAAGTAGCGATCGTGGCATTCGCTCTACTGTCCTACCTGTGCCCAGTGCACGAATCGTCCCATAATCGTAATAACATTAGGCTTTACGGCTAGACCGTGTGCGTGACATTTGGGCGCCGCCGTTTGAGTGCCGGACGCTCGGGCGCCACACGTATGCTTTGTCACTGTCACGTCTTTGAAATTAATTCGCCTATCGTAGGCGTTGAAAAAGTAATCAGAACATCCGGTATGGAGCGGAAACGCTTGCGTCACGTCAGCATCTCCGTCGCCGACAACTGTTCCTCCGACATCGGCTACTGCTTCCCGCAGGCCATCCAGTTCATCGGTTCGTAATATAAGTTGGCAAACAGTCATCCAACAAATGACCTATTAAGAATGTGACAATAGCAGATGTTGCCCGAATAATGCTGAAATAAACTTCACTGACTCAGACTGCAAGACTGACAGAAGTTAAAAACTTCAAAAACAGGTTACATAAACGTAACACTAAAGTCGGCATAATCATGAGAATGCTGAGAAAGAACCTGGTCGGACGAAGGATGACATCGATATGTGTCGGTGTATAACTGCTCGTCTCTGAGACCTGTCTGAGTCCAGAGATCTGAACGCACCAGGTGAGGACAGATGCACGAAAACGACCTGAAGCCCCCTGCAATCGATCAACCAATCAATCTATCAATTAATCTATTGAACATTTTACACTGGCAAAACTACTGTCACAATCATTGCGTATATACTATAGTGTTCCGGAAACAATGTCATGTCATGTTGCCGTGCCGTCGTCGATGACGTTGGCGACCTTGCGCTGCCAGAGCAGTCAGTCCTCTGAAGCCCCGATGAGCTCTGCTGGGCTCACTTTGTCCTTCCATGATTCACCTAAGCTGTCCAGATACTTCAGTCTCTGACGCCCCTTTGGCTCTGCTCCCCTGCAACTATCATTTCCGTGAACACCAAATGTTCCAGACCATGTTTTCTCAACACATGCCCCAGGAAAGCAAGCTGCCGTTGACGAATTCTTTTCATTAGTATACGATGTACCCCTGTCAATAACAACAACCTACAACTCAGAACTCCATACATTTTGTAATTGAATCTGAACAACTACTTAATTAAGTGACTATGATTGCATCACAGAACTATACTATTTCCCTACATTTTCCTCCGGAAGTCATAAGATTCTAAATATGACTTCCATACAGATTTGCTGGACACTTCGAGTTCCTTCGCCTATCCAGTCCCCTTCCGTTTCCCATTCTTTTCTTCTATTCCAGATGTCTAAAAACAAAAATATCTCTGTTAAAAGTGTTCCAAGCCCTAGACTTTAAGAACAAAAAAACTTCTTCAGTTTTTAGACAACATCAGATATTTAACGCAGTTCCGTCAAAATTGAAAAATTCTGCATCTTCGCTCATCACCAGAAACCACAGATGCACGGGATCGAACCCAAAGTCTGAATCAGTAGCCCAAGCTTATATTATAAACATGTATATTAAACTTATACAAACATCAGAACAGTGAATAGAATGTCAGCTGATCGACTAAAGCATTATAATAAGCTCAGTTCAGAACTAGTAGGCCTATAGTCCGTCAGTCAAATGTTTGCATGAAAAATTGAAATGAATCACAAACCGCGAAGGAAATGAAGGTCGCAACTGGTGGAGTCTGCCAGACTTTGGAGCACCGAAATCAGATGCGTTCCAGACGACGACGACATCCGACAGCCACTACGATCAACGTCCGCCGACAACGGCCAGTGTACGAACTCCGTGTCCTCGTCGTAGACGACGATGCGTCGACATCGACCTTGGATCACAGCCTGTCGTACTTCGTCGCATCCGACAACGTTCTCCAGCGGGATGGTACGAATGGTACCAGAGCCAGCGGTCTGACGACTCAGTCTTCGACGTTCCAGCAGTGACGGGAAGCAGACGTTATGAGCGCCGACCACGTGCGACGCGCTGTACGCCAGGTACGGTCGACAGTCGACCACAACGGTGGTGGCGGCGGTGGTAAGACCAGGAACGTTCTGTTCCGAAGTCAAAAGCCGGCTTAGTTCCATGGCATCAATCGGCGTCACGCCAGGCCGCCGCCTTGGCGAAGATCTCGAACTTGGTTCCACTGACCCAAGTCCGGACATCACTTCGACGTCGCCTTCTTCCGGAGCCATGAACTTTAAGGAAGCCGGTGGCGGTTCGTCCGAAGTCCTCCGAGCGACGTCTTCTAGACCCTCCTCCTCTCCCAACTCGAAAGCAGTTATAGCGTCGACGGTACTAGCGGCTAGGAATCCGATATTTTCGTACAACTTTAACTGCATGCCTCAACGCCGCAGAAGTTTGCGAGATCGAATATACCAGCACGATACGGTACGCGCGTTTATTGTAGGCTACTTTGGGTCAGTTAGGCGTGAGTGTGTGCAAACGAACAGCGAACCGCCTACCAGTCGTTAAGCATATCATACGCCGTCTTATTCATCGTTTTCATTCAACAACTCAATTCGCTCTCATCAATAGCGTTTACACATGCCACCCATTCATTCACACACGGCACGCACTGCCTCCACCGACATGAATGAAATGCTTCTGAATCTCATTAACAGAACTATGCACGCGTAGTACATCCGACGCCCCGCCCCCGACGAAATAGTGCCATCATGTTATCTCACCGTTCGACCAAATCCTTATTATTTCTGTCCATATTTGAATTTCTGAATTGCCGCCTATGTTGAATTGTATTATTTGCGATTGCGGAAAAATAAAAAGATAACGAAATGACGATGTCGCAGTAATGCAGAACGGAAATTCGCAAGGATACAACAGCGTGAACTATGACTCATAGCCGGCCGGCTAGCGGGCAGCAGCACGCCTACGCCTCAAAGCATAAACATTGGACCGTTGGCCGGGCCATTTCCCCTCCCCGCCAGTATACCCTCTGTTACCTACCCACCCCTCTGTTCATTGATTCCCTGGCGAGACAGCTGATCGTACAATGAGATACAGGCCTATGCTACTGGCGTAAAGGATGGACGTAGAAGCGGTAGAAATGTTTCGTTGAGTTGACGCGTGGGCATTTCCCAGTGATTCGAAGCGGCGGGGGGCCTATTGAATTCAGTGGCCTCAACGCTTTCAAGTTTCCACGCTTCCGTAAAAAACAATGACGCCGTTACAAAGCCTGCAAAGACAGAAAATTCGTTATGCTATACATAACACTTCTAAACTTATGAAGCTATTTTCAAGAACGCCTGTTAGGCTACTACTGTCTAATTTCCCTGACGAGAAGAAAGAAAAAATATTAGCAATTGCTAAGACGAATATAACTGCTAGGCCTATAAATTATCGCGTTTTGACTTCGTCATGGATTGTTAGGCCTATACCTGCCCAGTACTCTGTAAAAAGTATGACAATAAATAAAATGTACAAGTGTGTTATCAATGACATCGAAAGCAAAGCATTTTGTGTGTATCAACTGAAGTGGCGGATCCATACAGGATGAGGCAAAAATGGGAAAGGATTGGGGGCGAACCCAGACCATAGGCAAACACTGAGAAAATCCCTGCATAACGGGGCTCTGTCACTGACACACGGAAGTACGACAGTGGTTTGTCGCAATTAATGCATGACGAGCTCCACTGGCTTGATGTCACCAATTGAGTACGATTTAAGCTCGCAGTGCTCACGTATCGATGTCTCCATGGAACTGCTCCACCGTACTTGATGGACAGTTGTACACTCACAGCAGAAGTCACTGGCCGTCAACATCTGCGTTCTGCCACTCAGCGGAAGTTGGTCATACCGCGCTATCGATTGAACAGTTTCGATCGTCGGCGCTTTTCTGTGGCGGGCCCGTCGACTTGGAATTCGCTGCCAGACAGTCTTCGTGACCCAGAACTGAGTCTCGATACTTT
>Ga0209454_1000799_pt1 | contig 17686 bp, 11 predicted proteins | sample WorMetHERISLAND1_2_FD_187400 | JGI IMG/M metagenome (GOLD analysis project Ga0209454, IMG submission 187400) | Marine gutless worms symbiont microbial communities from Max Planck institute for Marine Microbiology, Germany - Olavius geniculatus... | ecosystem: Host-associated > Annelida >... | reverse complement strand
CACACAAGCGTGAAGGTTACTCACGGAACCCCATGCATAGATCTGTGAGTCTAGCGACGTACACGAAGTTGAAGCTACAGTGTGTATACGGACTCATTTCCCTAGCAGGGCAGAGCCCCAATGAGGATGAGGATGTCATGCAGGCAGAGATGACCAATGTGAAATTTGGCCGCATTTGTAGGCAGCAGTACGTTATTGTATTTAACGACGGGCGATGCGATCGTTGATGGCCGCTTAGCCCCTGCCACCAACCCAAAAAATTACTCGTGGACATCCTCGGAAAAGATACGTGTTTTAAAAAATTTTCCTTAGCAAAGTGTTTAAAGAATTGAATTAACTAAGTAAATGGTCAAACGATTTCATAACCATAACTTTAATCAATGCGTTTTTCTTTTCTTCTACTTTATTTCCTATAATGCACTTATCCTCGGAGTTGAATAATGTCGTGCATATAAAGCCTACGCTATAATATAGGCCTAAAGTGCAAATATGCCAAAATAACTAACAACAAAAATGATTTAACAAAGTTGATCTATGCAAAAATAGACGCATGGAAATGCAATTTCAAACAAAATATTTCATGGTATTTCTACGACATTGTGTGGCGAGATTTCGCACACTAGATTTTTACTGGTCAGCTGCGGAACCCTTGGCAGATGCTCGCGGAACCCTGGGGTTCCGCGGAACCCCGGTTGAAAATCACTGGTCTAGTGAGTGTGATTGTTTTGTTTTTTTGGTCTAGGAAGAAGATGTTGTTTTTCGTGCAGCCCCATGCCAGTCAGATGCCGGTACTGAGTGCCACCTCACCCGCTGCTATGGCTATCACTGGCAGAACTGATATTCATTACGCTAGGAACACGAGAGTCGATGAGCCGCCATCAACTGACGACAGATGACACAACTCATAACAAAGGATGACTCACAGGAGATCATATTGCATTGCAGTACACTTTGAATGGTTTTGTGGCCTCTGTGGATAAGGCCACAGCGAGAGTCAGGGCAAAGCTGTTTACACTTTTTCCTTAGTTAAAGCAGTTTCATGTACTGAGTACGTTACTTGAAACTTCAGCGAAGACTATGATCTTCTAACTGCTATTCAAAAGCCACAGCATCTGTGCGTGTTATGATCATGGCCGTAGTGGCCGAACCCTTCGTGCTGCCCAGCCCAGCTGCAATACATGTCTGATATGATAGTTGACAGGATATCTGTTCAGTTCCAGTGTATTTATCAGTCACATTTGTCTGTGTAAAGAAAGTCTCTTCTCAGACTATTCACTCAGTGTGCCTTGTGTCTGTCAGGTCAGATGATAGTGTAGTAATTAATTTGACTTCTAGAACATTGTCTGTCTGTACAAGTCCCTTGGTCTCTTCCAATGGCGTATCCAGCATCCAGGGCTGAGCATCTTTCAAACTGTAAAAGCCAGATTCTGCAGTAATTAATTACAGTGCACAAGAACTTATCACTCAGCCATACCTGTCCATTGAGCTGTGTTGTCATGGTATGCTCTGAATTTGTGCGCTCTGAGAATTAAAGGATGAGAAAAGATTTTGCAAGGTTATGATTAGGTACTTCTCACTCATTGCTTTGCTGTGTACAGATATTTGCAGTCTTTCTCAAGTAAAGCATGCAACAGTACAGTTACTTATGTTCTTCAAGGTATGGCTTTGGGTCTTGAGGTTTTGGACCTATGATACAGGACACTGCTGTTAGGATGGACATGTGTACATAGTGAAGGGAGTGTTGTACAATCAATAGTTGGCCAATTTTAGTGGGCGTAGTATACTTCACCCATAAAATCGGCCAATGGTAGCAGTCACTATCACATGGCCGATTTTATGGATCCAATAGTGTGATGTTAGCTTTAGATGGATGCATGTGGATTGCCACGGTGAATTGGATGACAAATAGCTGCAGTCTCTGTCATTTGTACTAGGAGCAAGATAGAACTAAAGTGCCATGTGAGATTAAGAGGACGATTGACTGTTGTTAAGACCGACATAGATTTTGTCTTGCCATGGATGTGTTTATTATAATATTTCTAGTTGTCCGAACCATATGTGTACACCGGTTTTTGTTGTTGGCAGATTTTTTCTTTTATTTCTGAACACGTCGTTCAGAGTGGCCTTACTGCTGGGCAGTGGCCTTACTGAACTTGGTTGTGAGTGATATGTCCCAAGCAGTGGTGTCTGCGCCATCTAAACCTTGCAGCAAGTGCTAATGATAGAAGTTGGGTATGTTTTGCACTTGTTTATAGGGGGATGGGTAGGTAATGTAATTTTAAGATTCAGTACACATCACTAGTCATCAAAAGTCATATTTTTCAAACCTGTTCATGCATGTCTTAGCCTCTCTAGCTTGCTTCCAAATGCTTTTTTCATGCCTAAACCCCCTTTTGCATTTAGAAAGGATCCCAGATAAAAGTTGGAAAAGGAAGGAAAAGAAGCAGTCCAGGGAGAAATAGGGAAGGGGGAAATTGCTGCAATGGTTTAGGAGGATAGACGCTTCTGGTCTCTAGTGTTGGTCGCTGCTGCTTAGAGCTAAAGACATGGTGCTGTTTGTCTGCACCATAGACCATATACATGTATATGATCTGTGGTTTGTACAGTGTAATTATATTTAGCTATGCTTGGCGTTATTTCCTGCATACAACTGAGACCAGATTTTATCGACCGTTGTTTTAACTGCAAATTATCGTGTATATTATGCATAATTTGCATATGCCGTTTGTTGCCGCTGCATTTTTGCACGCAGATTTTGATAATGCCTTCTGTTGTAAGTCAAGTTTTGTAAGTCTAATGAGTTTGTTTAGCTGCCTACACCGAATTCGCTGTGTACTGCAGCTGTTGCCGCTACCTTCACCGAAGGGATGACGTAGCGTTGTGTTCCCGCAAGTCTGTTTGTATGCTAGATTCGTCAAAAAGTTGTGAGTGAAACTTGGTGTTATTATGTGTAGGCATGGTGCATAGCCCAAGTACCCACCACCAACTGAGCAAGTGATTGAACTTGTGCAGTGATACAGGTCATCATAATCTTCGCCCAGAAAATTTTCTTGAAGATTAATACATCAGTCTGTGTTAAGTCATGTGGTGGTACTGGTCGACATGAAGGTTTGCGCCGTCTCTGCGCTGCTAGATGGTTTTATCTGTGTGGATGATGGGTAAAGTAAATCATTCAGCATCATAGTACAGATACATCTATGGGTAAACAAAATGGTGTCACCATGTGGCTACCAGGGTGCCAAAAGGCTGTTACGTATGTTTGAAGCAGGGGCTCTGCCTTGGACTCTGCTGGTGGAGTTTAAAGTGCTCTTCCAGATTATCATTATTACATCTACCCAGTACTTTTTTGTTGTTGCAGTAATCAAGGGAAAAATAAGCTTATGGCACTGGAGAACTCGGGAAATTGTTTTCCTCCCACTTTGTGGCCACCCTGTAATGACTTTGGTGACTATAGCACCATGTTCCGTACGAAGCTCTGGAGCAAAAGGGCAAAATCTCGAAAGGCAGCACAATATGTTTTAAGCTTGAATTTGCAGTGTTATCGAGTGAATGCTGTGAAACAGTTTTGTTTGATTGTTCCCTGGTTGAGTGCGGTGTGTCGTTGCTGCAGATGTGTTTGCAGCGATTTGTTGCGATAATGCCTTCTGCATGCCGCTGTTGTACTGCATTCCACAGCGTCGCTAGTTCTAGATCGGACAGCTCAGGATGTGTTCTTCAATCACTGATGAGATACTGGTGCCTGTGTGTGGTCTACTTTGCACTACTAGTATTATACGTAGTCAACATCATGTATTGTGTGACTTTCTGCTTTCCTTCTGTTATTAGCTATATGGTACAGCTAGAAGGTGTTCCAAAAGTTATCTGTATACCGTGATTTTCATGCTTACAACAACTTCAAATGAAGAGCACTGCTTCGGCAGAGGTGCTGTTGTGGTGCCAGATTGATCTGGATGAGTTGCAGAACAAGCAAAGACCAAAACATTTTAGCACAAAAACGTCTGTCCAAAACCCCCCATTCTTAGCATTTTACAGCAATCCCAAAATTTTAGGGTGAGAAAACCATTTTGAGTAAGTTTAGAGGCAAAATCGAAATTTTGAGTATCAGAAACTTGCAACTTTCTTTCGGAGATTTGCAGCGCCTGTCTGAAAATTGTAACTTTTTGTCTCACCTACTTTTTTAACCCATGATGCCGCTGTTTGGGATGAACTTTAGCCAACAGACACGTGACATTTTGTTGATTTTATGTGCAGCATACAATAACGTTGAAATTACACTAAATAGTCATTTTTTGCAGTTGTTGCTTGCAAAAATGACTTCCATACTGAAAACTGTGTTCTGATCCTCAGAGCCATGTTTTTGATCAACTCACTTTGTATTTTACCAGTAGAAAGCTGTGCCTTAAAGTATGTCATCAGAATATTAAGGAATTCTGCGACAAATTTATTCAAGATTGGTCCAAAGCTGGTCTTGTGAACAGACACTTGACATTCACCAGCCACACGGGTCATCACAGATGTGCAATATGCACCAGACAAACAAAAGCTCACTGCTACACTGACGATGTACAATAAATACAATGATGACGTCTGTACAAAGCAAACAAATAGCATCAGTTTTTACTGACACTGTCAGTCAGTCAGTCTGTGAACACAGTAAACAACTGCTTAATGAGGCTGTTATATGCTGGACCCAGATAGTACCCGTATGGGTGACTGTCCGCAGACAGATAAAGCATCTAGACTTTGTAACCAGCCACTGGCTTGACTCGGACTGCTACCATTCATAGTAGTGAGTTTGGACTTTTGGCTGGATGTAGAACTACACTGTATAGTGGTCTATTAATACGGAACTGCAGCTTAAACCAATCAGCTTGGTCCAAAGATTCGCAGCTGTACTACAATCATTAAATGAACTAGGCGATAGCAGTGCCATAAACACATTATTATACCCCATTTACACGATGACTGGCTCCAGAAGCTGGCTCAACAAGCACTCAAGCTGGCTTTATGTGTGTTTGATGAATGTTTGCTATATCAAACTCGTTTAATAACTCGAGCATTCATCAAGTATTACTGGACTCCATATGTTGATAATATCGATATATTGTTTTTGATTTCAACATATCGTATTGTCAGAAAAAATATCAAATATTCCAAGATATCACAATGTCTTTTATATATCATGACACATTGTTAGTATTTATGTGAAGCATACTGCGTTGCTTAGGTCACGTCGTGTTACAGTGCCTGTATAAGATTTACATACTTATCATTTTAAAAATATCGATATTGTATTGCAAAATTGCAAAAAATTGAAATCCTGATATCGAGTCATCACTATCAAGCACACCTCAAGCCAGCTTGACGAGTGCTTAACGAGCATCACACTGCACTCTACTGTCACACATCAGTCCTGCATTTCCTCCGGCAGATCGTGGGGTCCAATGATGCCGGGTACGTTGAGCTGGAGTTGTCGTTTCTCAGCCTGTGCACGCTGGATCGCCTGTTCACGCTCCTCAAGGTAAAGGTCGCTGTTGTCCTCGCCTGAGAACTCTCGGATCTGAACGATGAAGTCACGCAGGTGCTCCTTGAACTGAGGTATATCCTGGTTGAAGCTGATCAGCCCTTCCACGAACACCTTCACCTGAGCACTGCAACACACACCAGCAAGGTCAACTCAGCTGCCTATCCCTCTGGGGTAGGTAAGTTGAGTACTGGCTTGTCTGACTGGGGTTGAGGTGGGGCACATTCGTCTGTGTCGGGTGGCAGGTAAAACTGTGATACCGTAGCGTGGTGACTTCAGAAATGCTTAGACTGTTGGACCAAGGCTATTTCATCAAACTTATCACTGAAGCACATAGTACATACAGTATAAGTTTTAAGAAAAAAAACTGCAAAGACTTAATGTTGTATTGCCAGTGCAATCAACGTTCAAGCAGCTAGTGCACAATGTTCATTATTTGCGGTTTTCTTTGATAGAAGACCGTGCATTTTTACGCGCAAAAGCAAGTACTGCTACAGCATGTCTTAGCCGTCGCAATTCGGTCTGTCTTCTGTCCATCTGTCTGTCACACAGGTGGATCAGTAAAGAACGGTGCAAGCTAGGATCACCAAATCTTCACCATCGGCTGCCTGAAAGACTCTACTTTTAGGATCTGTAAAGCTTTTCCATAAATTCAAAAGGGGTCACACTGAGTGAGGGTGCTAAATGAGAGGGGGTAGAGAAAATGTGCGATTTTTCGCCAATAAGTTGCTGTACCTGCGAGACGGGGTTTTTTTTATAGCATACTGTTAATCACTAATAGAAAATCGTACACGGGCTTGTGATTGGCACCATGAGTAATGACCTTGAACATCTTTTAACGCTTTATTCACAACAAGAGGTTTTATAGATTTTTTGACGATTTTGGGCTGCAAGTCATTTCAAGATAGGCAAGAACAAGCTGTGTATGAATTGTCAGCAAGGAACGTAGATTTCAGTGGTCCAAGTTTTGACCTTTAGGTTCAAGGAAACCTGCGCAGGAGGGCATCAAAGAGTGGTACCCCCATAAAATTCGTTATTTTACCGCTGTTGGCCAGTCTAGCGTGAAAACAGTTGCAGACAGGCATGGGTATGCTGCCTATCAGATGAAGCATAGTGACTAGCTTTTTAGTCGTATCAACATCAATGACTTTGAAAGACCCTGAACTCCCAAAATAAGGGATTTTATTGTTTTTTTTGTGATCTTCAGCTGCAACCTCACACTTCGAAAATGAATTGCATCGAAATGGCTGGAGATAGACGAAGATAATTTGCGAACAGGAACTGCTATAGGCTTTCGTGTGTCTCGTGAGCATTAGCTCAAACTTCTTGTTTTATCAAAGAAACGTGCACTGAAACCTCAACTGGACACAAAATCTGTTACATAAAACAACGTTACACGCAATTCCGGGAAGTAAAAAAGGCTGAACTCACGTGTTGAGATGTGGAAAGGCAGTTTTGAGCAGGTTGGCGAGCAAGTCCTGAATGTAGGTCATGTTCTGGCATGACTGCTGGATATTCGGACTAAGTGGGCAGGTGATCTTGTTCATCTCGACTAGACTAAACATGTACGCTAGGATAGTTGCATGCATGAAAAGACCTAACAAACACACACATATACACATGAATGCCACCTAGATATCTCAATCCAGGAATTCGGGATTAAGAAATCTGTAATCCCAGGATCCCATTTGCGGGACTAGGCTTACTGATTGGTCAGTATTTAGTATCCCTATGGTAGGATGAAAAGACCTAACAGACACACAAGAAATATGGTAGTTGCCTAGATGGCTAGAATTTTAATTTTATCATCTGTAAGTTCAACAGTCAAAAAAGTATTACTTACCGTAACAAAATTTTTGTAACCCCGAAATTGCAGGATTGGGATGCCACCAATTCTGGGATTCAGGACTGGCAAAGGTGGCGGGGATTCAAGATCCCGGGATTACAGTCACTAATGCCAGCTCTAGTTAGCATTATGTCACCAAAAAATCAGCCAATTTTTCTCACTGACCAATGTTACTGTCTGAAGTAGAACACATCCTATTTCTAGCCGGAAAAAATCGGCCAATATTTTTCAAAATGTTGAGGCATGACTGCCATTTCTAAATAGGAACTGACGATGAATAAAGTAAGCGGATGACTGCAGACACTTAACTGCATTAATCGATAAATCTCTAGATATGCTACTTATTCTTTCATGCATTACTGTCCAAAATTTATTGTAGTTCAAAGCACGTTGAAAAATTATAGTGTGCAGTCTATATAGGTTGCCACAGTTGTCATAACGTTGACATAGCTAATTTTTAATGTGACACCTTGCAGCATATCTCAGAAAAGTCAAGACAAAAGTTAACAAAACTTACAGCGAACATTGGCAATATGGTATCAATCAGCGAAAAATGAGGCAATAACCTCTATAACTCTGGAAAAGATCAACTTTCCTTCTGGATCACTTGACGGAACCACAGAAATATGCACTCACCTTACCTAGCATTTTCTAGTTCTACCACTAGCATCAGCAGCATTGTGGTAAGGAGGCAGTCTAGCTAGCACAGCAACAACTGCTTCCTAAAGTTTAGATTATCAGAAAAATTTTTTCTCTGGTTTGAAAACTTTCTTCTAAAAGCCCCGATTTTGAGGGAGGAATTTCAGGGTTAAAATCGAAATCTTAAGCACCCATAATCTCCTCTGCTGGAAATTTGCAACTTCCACCCTCCCCCAACTTTTTTGGCCCACGACGCTGCTGACTAGTGTTGAAGTAACCTGCAGTATGAGAGCTGTCGGTGACAACAGAAAAAAGGTGCTGTAATATGTCGACGTAGTACGTCTGATAGAAGCTCTGTGCAGCAGCATCGGTGGCTGCAACGTTCTGCAGCAGCTGGTAGAGAATGCCCAGTCCAGTGTCGGCGACGTGACGCATCGTGTGCTTCAACGCCCAGATGATTGCATCCAACACCAGCTTGAACTGAGCCGGAGGATTTGCCAGCAGTGCTGTTTACATGAAAGCATACAATACAGTGCTCTACTGAATGCACATTACAATGTAATGATTGCATCCAACACCAACAACTGCGCCAGACGGATAGCCAGCATATGTACCAGTATGTATATGATCAATACATGATGATGTACACACCAATGCCTCTGTCTGTCTGCATTATTTATCACTGTAATTCCTCCAGACAACAAAGAATAAAACACAATTCTTTGCAGAGATCCAAAATATCTGAGTTCTTTCTAGTTACAAATATTACTACATTCATGCACATCTAATGAGCCTACTTTTATGAATTTCTTCAAGTCAAACCAGTTTCCAAAAAGAAGCGTTTTGTGCTACGGTACTGCAGGAAAGTTTTTAGAGTGAGTGAGTGAGTAGGGTTTAACATCCCACCCGACACAGTATAGATCATTATGGGGACGGGAGTATTTAAGTGTATTCTAACTGTGATTAGTGATTACATTTTGGTAATATCGCGAGTCTTCGTACTGACTACAATAAACCGGTAGTAATTAAGAGAAGTGCAGAAGGAGCAACGCAGTACCTGAGAAGCAGTGAGAATTGACAGCTTGCAGCAGCAGAAAGAAGTTGGTGCGATGCTCGGGATATTCTTCAAAGTTCTGCACACATACAACACACAATGCCGTACCATCCACCGAAGCATCTCTAGTCTACATATACAATTATAATTACACTTCTTGAATCTATTTGTTACTGATGTGAATTCATACCATTTCATTTTCCTAACTTAGACCATTTTTGACTGATCCGCCTGTGACAGACAGACAGACAAAATTGCAATGGCTAAAACGCGCTGAAAGCAGTAGCTGCTTTCGCACGTAAAAAGCAGGACAGGAGGTACCTTGTTGATCATGTCGAGCGTACATTCAAAGACGGCATCAAAGATCAATGGCACATCTTTTGAAATGTGACTCTGCAAACAATATAAACACTATTTTCAATCCACTGACAACCACATGTGCACATATTACAAACTTAGCAGAACGATGCAGAAGGTCTCCAGGCCCGTCGAGAGCCTCAGTGGGGCCCGTGGAAACATTCTTGGCCTGAGGGTCTCATTGGAATTGTGCTGAAGTGGATATGAAGAGTTTTGGTCCATCCGGTAAGGATGTTGGGGACAGGGATCTATGAAGACTGAAAATCAAGGGGCAAGGGATAGCTAACCCCCAACGTCAAAGTGGAAAATGGCCACTGAGTGCAGGTGCTACAGGGTGCGGCAAAAAAGTAGCCCCCTAAAGTTTTTCGCTGTTTTCTCAGCAACCGTTTAGCACTTTAATCTGAAATTTTACAGCTTTATTTCTTGAATTGTTCTACGGCTAAATGCCAAATAAAATTTGATTCCATTGAAAAATGATGAAGTTATAGACTTATTAACATGACTGCCTACCGATTTTTCAGTGCTAAAAATGTTCAAGCTACAACACCAGTTCAATAACATCACTGAAAAAAGTCAAACAACACAGTTAACTAATGATCAGATGCCAGATTTCCATTGTCACTGTGAATGTTCAAAGTGTCCACCAACAGCTCCAAGCTCCAACACAAGCCTTCAGTCGCTTAATTTGAGAAGTCTTTCACCGTCTTGTCGATCGGTCCTTGTGGTAGGTTGTTCCAGATAACCTGAAGCGATTCCTTGAGTTCAGCGATTGTTTTCGGCTTTGTTTTAAGCTTGCGGTAAGCCTCCAACATTGCACATCACACGTGATAGTCCACTGGGTTTGTATTCGGCGAATTTTTGGCCATTGATTTTTGTGATGAAATCTGGACAGTTGGCCCACAGCCAGTTCTGTGCGCTGTGCGCCGTGTGTGCTGGCGCACCATCCTGCTGGAATAAGAACCCGATAGGCAGTCGGAGATTGCTTTAAAAGGACGATAATGGAGTGATAATTTATAAACAAAATAAATAACTGTTTGTCAAAGCATCATTGCGAGTCACCGGCAGTAATGTGGTAACTGGTTTTTAAAAAATAAATAGCATTTTTAGCTTAAACATTTTTAATGCTGAAAAATCGGTAGGCGGTCATGTTCAGAAGCCTATAATTTTGTCGTTTATCAACAGAATCATATTTCACTTGGCAGTTAGATGTAGAACATTTCCATAAATAAACCTGTAAAATTTCAAATTAAAATTCCAAACGGTTGCTGAAAAAACGGCAAAAAACTTTAGGGGACTACTTTTTTGGCCGCACCCCCTAGATCTTCATCTTCATACTGACAGCTGGGTCAACAAAGTCTTATCTATCTAGCAGTTACAACCAAACCACTGAATCACTGGGATGATTACATGCAGTGGTGAATATTATGGACTGATTTTACAGTACCTGGACTTGCCTATGATTTTTTCTTGTTTCAGTTGTTTTCTTCCAGTTTCAGTTATTTTTATTTTTCTAACTGTTAGTTTTTCTCATCTCAGGCTTTTATTTCCTCCATAGTTATCTGTTTATTGATTCTGTATTTTTTAAAGTTTTACATAACACTACCTCATTTCACTTTCTCTAATCTCATTTCTACTTGAAACATTTTCAATCTGTTTTAGTACACATGTTAGATTAAACTGGCAGCTTGTCCGTTAGTTTTTCAGTGCAAATCTCGATATATATTGTATCATACCTCGAGCTTGTTGACGATGACCTCCATGGTGCTGAGAACTTCTGGCTCTCGAGCTACTGGCACGTTCCTCTGATAGTCCAGCAGCACAGCGTCAAGCAGTGGCGGCACAAAGTTCTCCAACACCTTCGACAATATAAAACAAAGCATGGTCACTGGGCGTCAGCATTGGTCTGAAAAACGACGAAAACCACTCTCAACAGTTGTATCTGTTAGACATACAGATGCCTGCACACTGGCTGGTAAGGTAAAGGGGCCTTGCCTCGAGGAGCGTGAGCGGGGTGATCAACTCCCAGACATTTGCCATAAAACCTGGAGATAGATGTAGATAGACCACTGAGTCTGTGATGCATGGCCAGTGTGACACCACACCAGACTTACAATTACCTTCCCAGCCACAGAGCATCACTGCCCTTTGGTTGGTACCAAATTATACTGCTTAGTGAACAGAGGCGTGTGTGAACAACCTGCCCAATGTGGCAGTGCACCGGGTGGGAGTCGACCAGCAACCTCATGATCACTAGTCCGACAGGTACCAATGACTCAGTGGTTTACAAAATTGGGGAGGGGCAAGAGGTTGCAATTTTCAGACAGACAGCTGCAAATTTCCGACACAAGAGTTTACAGGTGCTCATAATTTCAATGTTGCCCCTAAATTCAACCGTGAATCACGATTTCCAACCACAGGTTTTGTATTTTTTGACAAAAACGTTGTGATAGCTTAAAATTTAGATTGGGGGGGGGGTAAACTGCCATCCTAGCCCCTGCCATGATGTCACTGGAGTAAGATAAAACGACTGGTAATTTGATGATGTCTAAATGTGGACAGTGATTGCAACTATATGATTCAAGAAGGCAGCAAGTGAGAAACGTTAAGTGTGGAAACGTGAAAAGACCATAAACATGCAATGTGCAAAAATGCATCGTCAAAATTATTACATTATTATAATGCTAATAAATGCTAGTGTTGCACCAAACATGAAGTCAGCAATAAATGGGTTTCCCAACTTTCGACCAGTTCCCAAGTTTCCATCACAGCTGCCAAAATGCCAGCTAGTTTTCCATTAGTGGACAGCATGAATCAAATGCATAAATCAATTTCCTATGGCATACTCCCCACGAGTTGTTGATGACATTGATGCTTTTGGGTTAGAATCAGTAACTCAGGGTTAAGTCTAGTTTTAGCTACTATGTTTTAGTTATTAGAGGTTTGGTTAGAGTGAGTAGGTTTAGAGTTAAGGTCAGGAAGTCAGGGTTAGGCCCAGTTTCAATTGGAAAATGGCGACACGGAAAGTCACGGTTGTTGTTGCTACTCACAATCTGTGGGTCACAGCTGCGGCTGACCCAGCTTGAGATGAGTTTGAGTGTTTCCTTCTTGACGGTTCTCATGCTCTTGATGAGCGGCTGTTTCGTCGCACTCTCACCACTGGAAGCGACGGCACTAGACACGTTTTCACTCATCACTTTATACACGTTCAGCATGTCCAGGTAGATACGACCCAACTACACACAAACAACAGAAATCTTTAACCTTTAAGGCCAAAGTGGTCTCAAGACCAAACGTTTGGCTTCTTTGGCTTCAGTCTCAGCCTGGAAACCATGACCTCAACCTCAGCCTAAGCATCTGGCCTTGGCTTGGTATCAGTCGTAGTGCTTTGGCCAGGTTAACACCAGAAAACTTCTAGCTTACGATGTCATCGTCACTTTTATAGTTCTACCTTTGGCATCAGTCTTGAACAACTGGCCTGGGCTTTGTCCTTCTGGCTTTGGCCTTGACCTCGTGGTTCTGGCTTTGGCCTCATCCTTAGCCTCGGAAGTTTGGCCTCATTTAACATCACTAGGGCCATAGGGCCTGTCCCACAAAAATGCTATGCATTGAGAATTTGAGATCTATGGATAAATGAAAACTGGGAAAAATGACTAACCCTGTCTATGTGAAAATGTCCGTTAGCGCAAGTGACTGGATGATAATATAAAGTTGACCGACTGACAGACCTGAAGCATGTACGGATGTCCGAGTGATTTGCAGGCTCGCACGTTGGTCTTGAGGATATTACCAAGCTGTTTCACAATGTCTGGATCCTTCAGCACGTCCACGTTCTGCATGCAATCCACGCCCGACAGTCTTAACCAGTGATGAGCACTCAAGTCCGGCAGGTACTGGACTTGAATGATCCTTATTTTTCATTTTTATAGTAGGCAGTTCAGCACTTTTTTGAACTATTCTTGTAATTTGTCTGCAAAACGCAACGTTGGCATCAGTTTGGCATAAATTGGCAGTAATGAATGACTTTATTGTATAATGTGTACGATATTAAAAATTTAGAATTGAAATACAATGTGTCGAAAGTTTTCGGTCAAAAACAGTTGGCAACGTAGTGCACCAGTGAAATCCACTGGAGTTAATTAAACAACGTGAGGGAAGTGAATGAAGTCTACCTGGGTGGCCTGTGCAATTATGCTGTCCCAGACTTGGTTCGGCAGCTGCATGTACTTCTCAATCAGTCGTTCCTGCATGCTGGTCTCAGTCTGTGCGCTGATCATCTGTCCCACGGCCTCGTAGAATGTGTGAACCTGCTGCGGCTGCAGGTCACAGATGATTGTGTTGATGGAGTTTAGGATCTCATCGATGAATGGCATCACTTCACCGATCTGCACCTAAGTACGATCACGTTTCGATGTTGATATGGTTAAACAGTACAGCCCGTCAGAGAAAACCCAACTTAGAGCTTAATCTGTCATATGGGATCCACAGTGTTACCTGCCACCCAACACAGGTGAATGTGCACTACCAAAACACAGACAGGCCCGTACTCAATTCACCTATCCCAAAGGGATGGAAGGCTGAGTTAGTGTTGGTAATATACCGAGATGGTTTAGCCATCCGCAGACAGTCACCCATCCAAGTACTAAGCACTTGATAATGAGTGACTCAACCGGGAGTTGAACTGACAAACTCTTGATCATAAATCTAGCATCCTAAGTTCTGTTACATCCTAAGTTCTGTTACTCTACCAAAACAACGTCCACATAGCAGAGCAGTTCTTGTCACAAGCGCCATTCCAATGCCTTCATTTATGCTGATTCCATTAAATCACTTCAAGCAAAGGCCTCCAAAATAATAGCCATATAGCTCAGTCACAACAATGCACCAGAATGTTACACATCATATTATTATAATTCAAATAATTCTGATATTCTCAACCTACAAGGTGCAGCAAAATGTGGCCCCGATAAAGTTTTTAGCCAATTTTAGCAACCGTCTGTAATTTTAATTTGAAATTTTACACTTTTATTGAATATAACCTTCTACATCTAACTGCCAAGTAAAATGTGATTCTGTTAAAAAACGACAAAGTTATAACTTTTAAACATGACCGCTTAGCGATTTTTCAGCATTAAAAATGTTCAAGCTACTACACCAATGCAATAACATCGTTGAAACAACACAGTTAACTAATAATCAGATGCCAGAATTTCATTGTCATTGTGAATGTTCGAAGTGTCCACCACCAGCTTCAAGCTCCAACAGAAGCCTTCAGTCGATTAGTTTGATAAGTCTTTCACAGCCTTGTCAATCAGTCCTTGTTGCAGGTTGCCCCAGATAAACTGAAGTGCTTCCTTGACTTCGACAATTGTTTTCACCTTTGTTTTAAGCTTGGAGTAAGCCTCCAACATTGCATCCCACACGAGATAGTTCATTGGGTTTATATTCGGCAAATATGGAGGCCACTGGTCCTTTGTGATGAAATCTGGACAGTTGGCCCACAGCCCATTCCATGCAATGCGCGCTGTGTGCTGGCGTGATGTCCTTCTGGAAAATGAACCCGGTAGGCAGTCAGCGACTGCTTTAAAAAAAACGATAATTAAGTGATAATTTATAAACAAAATAAATAACTGTTTGTCAAAACGTCACTGGCAGTAGCACGGTAACCGAATTTTGAAAATTAAATAGCATTTTTAGCTTGCTGAAAAATCAGTAGGCAGTTATGCTAAAAAGTCTATAACTTCGTCATTTTTCAACAGAATCACATTTTACTTGGCAGTTAGATGTAAAAAGTTTCACTAAATAAAACTGTAAAATCTCACACTAAAATCCCAAACGGTTGCTGAGAAAACAGCGAAAAACTTTAGGGGCTACTTTTTTGCCGCACCCTGTACACATTAATTTATTCGAATGGACTAACAAGAAATTTGAGCTAATGCTCATGAGACATGCAAAAGCCTATAGCAGTTCCGGTTCAGTAGTTTAGCTGAAAATTGGGGTGTTCACGCTAAGTTAATATATAAATATCAAATTCTCTATATGGATCGCATAACGATAGTTCTGTGGCGCCACCTTGTGAATAATATAGACTTGTGTCGCAGCCCGAAATCGCCAAAAAATCAATAAAACCCCCTATTTTGGCGTTCAGTCATTGCATTTGGCGCTAATCGAGAGCCAGTGCACAACTTCCTATTAGTGATTATCTCGCACCGTTACTGAGATACAGCGACTTATTGGCCAAAAATCGCAAATTTTGCCAACCTCCTTCTCATTTAGCGCCCTCGTTCGGAATCACCCCTTTCTAATTTCTAAAAAAGCTTTACGGTTCCTGAAACTAGAGTCTTCCAGGCAGCCAACGGTGAAGATTTGGTGATCCTAGCTTGCACCGTTTTTGACTGACACACCCGTGTGACAGACAGACAGACAGACGGACAGATGGACAGAACTGCGATGGCTAAGACACGCTGAAAGCAGTAGCTGCTTTTGCACGTAAATACTGCTTTCACGCGTAAAAACGACGATCGAAAACATAACGTGACTCGATCTGTTTCGACTAAGAATATGCCTAATCTGTGGTGAGAACTCGTTTATTATTACTCTACAGACTTTCTAGACACCAACCACCCCAACTTGCTTCTCTGACCAAGCTTTTCGGTGAAGTTCTCGAAGCATTGACGTTCTAAGCAGCAGCACTCAGAATGTTCTAAAAACCAGACTAAAAACGCACCAAACATCTAAACCTAGTAATTGTTAAACATGACTGTGAGTGACTGTACTTCATCGCCCCTGAAGTCTCCTTCGAAATATTGTCGCATATAACCTGAATTATTATTTTTTTGAAACTTCAGTACTAAATTTCCAAAGGTGAAATATTAAAAGCTAAACAAGCAGAGAACAGTGACTCTGTGGTAAAACTGCTGTGACAGGAGACTGCATTTTCTCATTAATATTATTACCTGAACAAAGTGGCGGCGACACTTGGACGAGATCTTAATGAAAGTGTCGCAGGCCATGTCCTGCACGCCGTCGTGCGTCTCGTGCATGAACTCAAACAGTTTGTTGACGACGGTCTTGAGGAAGCGCCAGTGAGCGCGCAGGAAGCGCGGGTACTGACCGACGACGTACATGATGTTGGACGCTATGATCGCCTTGTTGTCCTTGCCACGCTTCTGCTCACAGAGTCCCAGCAACTCCTTGATCACAGTCACCAGAAACCTGCAACATTTAAAATACTTACTTTATATATTATTTTATGCTATGTTGACAGCAACAGCCACTAGCAACTGCTAATGCTTGTGTAATCGACAGTTGCAATTAAAAGCAACTTACTCACATGCTTACTTATTTACTCTCACTAAGCTGCCAGCCAATCCGAATAATCACTAATCCAAATCATCGGAGTACCCGGTTTTTCGCCAATCCCAAATCTAAGAATTGATGGCATCCCAATTCCCAATCACAATATTTTGAGAAATAAGGTTTAAGTTATCTATATTATTTTAGATTACATTAGATGATAGCAAATCATGAGAGAACATCACCTTGTAAAAAAATTTAGCAAATGTTTTATCATTAGACTTTCTCATAATTCCCAAACTCATCAACAAACGATTCAACTGCACACTGACCAGTCTGCCGGCCAATCTGTACAACCATTACATTAATAAATACATCTAATTAATTTGCAACAAATGGATAAATTAATGAATAAACCAATAAATAGATCATTAAGTCAAACCGTTTTTCATCTTCCTCGTGCATGGCGCCGCTGATTGAGCCGATGGCCCAGCAGAGAGTGTTGAGATTCTTCCACGACCACTCCGAGCCGTTCACCTGCTTGTGCAGCTTCTCAGTCATTATGTTCTCCGTGTCGATGTAGTCCAGGTGCGTCAGGTACACTACACAGTGATAATCCTAACAAATGTTGCCATGCCACTGCCCCATTAACAACAATAAAGCTGATAGTCTATTACAATGTCTATAGGTCATTCAGAAAACAAGCAAAATCAATGATCCTGACGTGGAAAGGAATCTGGTTCCAAATCTCTGCATGGCAGATGGAGAAGGTGCACCTAGTTCACTCGATCATTTAGGCCCGATTTCTGATTCTAACTGGCCAGTTGAGTTAAATGCTAACTGACTGATTGGCATAACTACCATCACAGGCGTGCGGTAGCACAGCCCTGTGTTAATGGCGACCGGCTAAGTAAAGGGAGAATGGCAAAATTCGACCACGCGCAGATCCGAAACCCCTGAACTGATCGACACA
>Ga0209454_1000798_pt1 | contig 17688 bp, 14 predicted proteins | sample WorMetHERISLAND1_2_FD_187400 | JGI IMG/M metagenome (GOLD analysis project Ga0209454, IMG submission 187400) | Marine gutless worms symbiont microbial communities from Max Planck institute for Marine Microbiology, Germany - Olavius geniculatus... | ecosystem: Host-associated > Annelida >... | reverse complement strand
GGCGGAGGGCGGTGGGCGGAGGGCATCGATTGGGGATTGGGGATTGCGGAATGCGGAAGTCGGAAACGGAAATAAGGAGCCGGATTTTCGAAATCCGAGGTCAGAAGACAGAGAAACGGATGGTTATTGGTTATTTGTTATACGTTATTAGACGCTGCAATGCGAAAAGCCGGCAACCTTTAGATCTATTTGATAAGTCTCAAATTCCCAGGTATCCGGTATCCGGTATCCGACAGCATTGCCAAGCATCCAGTATCCAGCATCAATTATCCAGTATCCAGCATCCAGCATCCAGCATCCAGTATCCAGCACCCAATATCCAGCATCCAGCATCCAGCATCCAGTATCCAGCACCCAATATCCAGTATCCAGCATCCAGCATCCAGTATCCAGCACCCAATATCCAGTATCAAGCATCCAGCATCCAGTATCCAGCACCCAATATCCAGCATCCAGCATCCAGTATCCAGCATCCAGCACCCACCTTCAACCTTACACCCTACACCCTACGCCTTGTTCCGAATGCCGAAAGCCGAGCACCGAATACCTCCCGCAACCCGCACCCCGCAACCCGCACCCCGCAACCCGCACCCCGCAACCCGCATCTCGTAACCCGCACCCCGCAACCCGCACCTCGTAACCCGCAACCCGCACCCCGCACCTCGTAACCCGAACTTTTCAACGCATGCGGGATTGAATCTCTTGCAAGGTGTCCATGGACTCGTATTTTAAGGGTCCTCCCAGGGCAACCGCTTTTTGGGCTGTTGCCAGGGCTTCCTGCATGCGGCCCAGCTCCAATAGCACATATGCCAGGTTATTGTAGGCCGCGGCCGACTGCGGATGCGATAGGGTCGCTGCTCGAAAGGATCTTTCAGCTTCTTTGAGATTCTTCAGTGCATAGTAACTATTGCCCAGGCCCATCCGGGCATCCAGGCTCATGGGCCAGCGGGTCAGCGCTGCCTTGTAGCCGGCCGCCGCGGCCCGGTATTGTCCGGCTTTTTCCAGACCGACAACCGCCGCCAGAAAATCGTTCTCTTTGGCCGTCACCGGGACCTGGTTGGGCTCCAGCACCATCAGGCCCCAGTAATTGCTGTGGGACCAGGTTTTTTCGAACAGGAAATAAGGCAACACTTTGCGTTTCGTCGTGCCCGATCTCAGGATGACTTCCTGTCGGGGTAAATCGTAGCCGATAACGAGGGCGTAATGCCAGGCCGGCAGCCAGGAGAGTCCCAGATTTTGGAGAATGATTACCGGGTGGCCGGCAGCAATCTCCGGAAAAATTGATTGGAGATCATTGGATTGGTAGGCGATTTTGCCATGGCGCCGGGCGGCACTGACCATGGCCAGCTGCAAGCTGCCTTTGCGCGAGGGGCTGTACACCTGGTCCTTCAGTTCATCAGGAGTAATCGCCGGGCCGGTCCAGGTCAACGCCATGGCCAGGGTGGCCGGCCCGCACTGGTAGGTATCCTGCGGGTAAAAGGGAACCGTATCCAGTTCAACGACGGTCGGTACATGTTCCGGCAGTTGGGGCATGGGCGCTCGCTGCAACCCGGAACAGCCCGAAAGCAGGGCAAGCATAAAGCCGTACAACAGGCAAAAGCGGACTTGAGATTTTGCGATTCGAAAAAAAATCATATTGGAGGTTCAAAGGGTGTGGGTTGCGGGTTACGGGTTACGGGTTGCGCGTTTCGGGTTACGGGTTGCGCTCATGCGCGTCAATTTGATATTGTCAAAAGGTCTGGCAAAAATGTAGTGGCGGGGTTTATCCCCGCTTAAACGGCGATTGACGCCGTCCACCACAGATTTTCCAAGCTCCAGGCGGGGATAAACCCCGCCACTACACTGATAGCTGATTAACGCGGGCCTAATTTAGTCAAGTCTTACCTCCAGTACACACCACACGATCGAATATCTTTAATTTAACACCTATATATCTGCGTTGGAATGACAGCAACTAAAAAATTAATATCAGATATATGAATATTGTCATACCCGCGCAGGCGGGTATCCAGGCGTTTCAATGACTTTCTACGATTTCATCAATCATCAATCTTCATTTCCGGCTTCGCCGGGTTGCGGTTTCGGCAGCGGCGGCGGTTTGATTTTCTTTTGTCTTCGCGGGGGTTTTTGCCAGATGCCGCGGGCCGAGAAACACTGCCAGCCCCACTTGAGCCATTTGAGCAGATAAAGCGCCAGCCACAGGGACCAAGACAGCATCAGCAGACGAAATATCCATTGCGGCACCGCAATCACAGAGGGCTGCGGCAGCAGTTCGCCGATGCGGTCCTGGGTCCAGTTCAATTGAAAACTGGTGGAGCCATTGCCGGCGATCTGCATATCCGGAATACCCAGCAGCCCTTTCTCCACGGCCAGGTATAACCCGACCAGGGCCGCCAGGGTCCAGACCGCCAGAAGCAGCTGGACCAGGTTGAAGCCCAGCCATTTTTCGGCCAGGGCATATTTGCCCCGCGCCCCCATGGCCAGCAGCCAGCCGACAATCATGATGGCCAGCACCGGCGGGATTTGGGTTAAGCCCAGGCTCAACAACAGCCAGTGATGAGTTTTTAAAGGCGTCAATTGGGTCCGGCCCAGCCCAATGGCGGCCACGACAACGACGATCAAATAGGACCAGAACAGGACAGCCGGTCCCAGCCGCGGTCCGGCAGTCCATAAAATCCATCGGTTTCGCGGCATTTGAAAAGATACCAAGGCGTTGACGGCCTGCTTTCCGATGGCGACCCGCGGCCCTGTCAGATGTATCCGGGCATCGGCCGGCTGATGCCATTCCAGGTAAACGGTTTGTCTGCCGGGTTGCAGTGGAATGACCAGATCACCGTCCTTTAGCCGGATGGGCTGGCTTTTGCCATTGATTTTTACGACTTGAAGGACGGCATCCCGCGGCAGGGATAAGGGATGCTGCCCACCCCGGCTGGTTCTGATTGTCAGGCTCAGACTCGCCTTATTCAACCGCTCGCCGGGCGTCCAATCCAACCGGGCTTTGTCGATGGTCATCAATTGACCGGCGGTTGCCTGGGGCCGGGTAACTTTGATGACAACACTTTCACCGGGCCAGGGTCGCCACTCCGGTCGCCAGTGCCCCTGCTGATCCTGATGATGCACGACCGGAATCCCGGAAAGTTCGCAATGCCAGACCGGACTGGCATCCAGCACCCAGGTCTCGGTCCAGGCTGTCGCCTGCGGCGCCTGCAAATGTATTTCAGGCGTCATTTCAAGGATCGATGTAAACCGTTTTTGCTTGGCCTGGCTTTCTAAATTGATAAACGCCTGCCCCTCTTCCACCTGGATGCCGCCGGTCGTCACCGATTCGCCGCCCAGCAGCGGCAGTGAAATAACCGCCGGGATACCCGGCGGTGTCAGCCGCTTGATGACTGTCGACATCTGCCATTTTAAACCCAGGTGCAACACACGCTCGACCCTTAAAAACGGCGGCAACGCGACCTCGCCCAACGTTAAGCTGGTCGAACTCTCCTGTTTGCGCCGGATCAACTGGATCCCGGCATCCACCGTTCCATTCGAATGAACTCCCTGAACCTCCCAATCCTCAGCCCGCACCGTCACCCGGTGCGGTTTCAACGGTATCGGTATTTGGATCGCATTGCGCGCACCCGTCCGGCCCAGCAGGGTCAACCGGTGAATACCTCGCGGGATCAGCGCCCACATGCCCCCACCCTTATCCTTCAAAAGACCCTTGATGATCTGCTCATTCAGCAAAACGGTATCCGGCAGCCAGGCCTCCAGGTTACCCGGCAACGGCACCGCGGTTTGGGTGGCCGCATGGACTTCAATCAATAATTGCAATCGGTCGTTGGTGGCGGTCAAATCCATACGCACCAGATCAGCGCATTGCGGATAACAGTCGGCTTTTTCCAAAAGCCGGTCCTGTAACTGCTGCAGGAGCTCAGGCGGCGGGTATGCTGCATTGGCGCTCTGGGCGCCCGGAGGGTGGCACCAGCCCGCCGCTAAAAAAAGTAGGGCAGCGGCGGCGGCCGGTTTCAGGCGCTGGTTTACCGACCGCCACCAATAGCGCAAATCAACGAGACCGATGATCAGAAACGCCAGCAGGATAATCCGCACAAAAGCCAGCACCAGGTTGGCCGCCGGGGGCAACAGCCACAGGCGCAGCTTATGCGTGCCGGCTACCGGACCATTCCATTGCATGTGCATGGCCCGCCACCGCCAGTCGGGCAGACCGGGACCGGTTTGAATCAATGCATTGGGGTCCTGGGCGAACACCGCGCGTTTGCGCGAATAATATTCCGATTTCTGCTCTACAGGCGCCCGGGGTTTGCGGGCGACGGACTCCTGCTGGGGCACGTTGGAAGCCTTCAATTTTCTTTTTTGCGGCGCCGCATCGAACTCGACCGATCGGTCCATGGTTGCCGTACGAGACCATCCGCGCCCACCGGGCTGTTCGAGCTGTGGATAGATGCCCAGCCGAATCTGCTGAACCATAAAGGGAATCGAAACGACCAATAGCACCACGACCGTTCCCAGACCCCAAAGGGTTGCCAGTCTTCGCAGCCAGCCTTCAGGCAACACGCTCAACAAGGCGAGCACAGCCAGAATATTGAGCCAGACAAAACGCGGGGCGCCGGCCTCGTGGTAGATGATGGTCATGGTCAATAAAGCCAGGATACCCCATTTCCAGTTTTTCAATTTAAAAACCGCCTGGGCAATGATCAGGACGATAAAAAAATCCAGCAGCGTCCAAAGCTGAAACCAGGTTCCCGGCAGCACATCCACCCCCTGGGCCGTTAGCAGCCGCCACCCGGGCGGCAGATTCAGCACGGCCGACACGCTCTGAAAGTCGTGATCCCAGCCCACCGCCGGGAGTAGATCGGTGTCGGCTTCAAGGCGTGCGTCCGCCTGCAAATTCAGCTGACCGCGCCGCAATTCCACGCCGGGTAAATTTTGTTCCCCGTGCACGGTGATCAGCTGATCCTGCCCGTCGACCGCCACGCGCCCCAGTTCAATCGGCGGGTTCATCGCCAGATTCCACTTTTGGCTCATGATACCACTGATACGATCCTGGATGGTATAGCCCTTGCCGTCGAAATCAAGCCACCAGATCCGCTGCAAATTCAAACGGTCCGGCGCCGGGTCCGGATCCCCCCGGCGCAGTTCCTTAAATGCCAGGGTTGCATCCGGCTTGATGACATAAGCCGGGTATTTCTTCCAGGCCGCCGGCACATCGGCCTGGGCCGGATCGATGACATCGGCTCCCAAAATTTTAACCAGGCGCAGGTGGTTTTTGGATTTAAAAGACCAGATTTCCGTCCCAAATGCAGCGGCAACCGGTCCTATTTTTTCGACCGGTCCCTGCCGCCGCGAGACGATCTGAATCGTCCAGCGGCCGGGCCGGGCCTGGAGCACTAACTGGCCCTGGGACCCAATCCTGGCAGGCAGCGGGCTGTTCAGAGACATGGGGATGGCGTTTTCCAACAGGACATCCGGCAGGTTTTCTTCCCGGGCCTGGCCTGAAATCGCGATCTGGAGTTCGCTGGTTATGGTCATTGGAATTCCATCATCGAGCAATCGAAAGATGCGCATTGTCAGCCGGTTCTCCTTGTCCACCTTCTGGACTCGTTTCTGCAGCCAAAGTCCGCCGTTTTTGTCCAGCACGGGTGAGGCCACCGGCTTGTCATTGACGAATAGTTCCACCAAGCCGCTATTAACGGGAATCCGGATCACTTCAGGCATTTGCCGCCAGGCGAATGATCCGCTGATGACATGCTCCCCAGCTGGAATTTCGACAGACGGAACACCGCGGCGATTCATGACCGGCAATGCTTTTCCCGCCAATTTGACGTCTGTCGGCCACATCGCCGGTGCACCCGGCAGGGAAACCCAGCTTTTGGCAAATACCAGCAGTTCCTGCTCAAACCGCCCCTCGTCAGGCTTGACAGACAATTCCAGGCGGGACGGCCACACGCATTGATAGACATTATCCTGGTTGTAGTTCGTCGGGCAAAGCCGCTCTGCCATATCATGCAGGACCCACTGTTTCCAAGGCTGAAGTTGATCTGGTATGTCGTCCGTTTCCAGAGCAGGCGTCGGCGCGGGAACGGAAAGTAAACCGAATATCATGAAGAAGGAATAAACGAGCAAACTTTTTAGTGAGAATCTAGATTTACCGGCAATCACAACATTGGTATTTAAAAATCCTGAATTCATAATTTCTACTCCATGGTCCGAAATCCGAATGAGCCGGATTTGAAAATTGAATCCGGCTCCGGCAAACCTAAAACAGCATAATGATTTTCAATAAATTCAAAAGGTATTATAACATGATTTCAAATCAGGGGGGGAAAACATGATCGCGGTTGGAGATGAGGTTGATCAGAGCCGGCTGAGCCCGGTTCGGGATCAATACCCGAGTATGCCCATGCCTGTATAGCGATAGGAAACGAAGAAAATGTGAGTTTGGTGTGTCAGATGATTTTTCATAAGCCAATTTTTGCTTTTTCAATCCGGCCAAGAACCGGCGCAACCAGGCTGCCAATGTAGAGGTGGGTAACAGTTTCAGTCACACTGGTGTTGATGGGGTAAGCGCCATCAGGGTCCTGTAGGTCCAGCACGAATTTGCCGTTTTCGTCGATTGCGATCACATGGCCATAGGCTACTGCTTTGGGGCGCAAAAAAGCAGGCAGGCGTTGAATGATCTTCCGGATGAAAGGTTGGTCTGAGAGGTTGTCGAGCAATGGGTTGCGGGGGGAAACCAGGGCTACCCAGTAGCGTCCGTTCTGCCCGGTTGAGATGTTGTCGGGAAAAGATGGCAGCGGGCCGGTAAAGGTTTCGATCTTTCCTTTTTGGGGACCATTGATCCAATAGCGAACTACCCGGTAGCCCCCGGTTTCATTCACCAGGACATATCTTTGATCATGGCTGAGGGCAACGCCATTGGCAAAATTCAGACCGTCCAACAGCGTTTTCGCGGTGCGTTCAACCGGATCATAGACAATTAACCGGCCATGGCCGCCGTGCTCCATTAAATCGAGCAGGCTTGCTTCATAGGTGCCGCCGGATTCTTTCGCGCCAAATTTAGTCGAGGCATCCGAAAAATATATCTTTCCATCAGCGGCTACGTCAACATCGTCGGCATAACGGATCGGGATGCCATCCGCCACAGTCGCGAGTTCGGATATTTGGCCGTTGGGTGATATCGACAGCAGCCCCCGAAAGGCATCCGCCGCAATCAAATTGCCTTGTCCGTCGAAATCTATTCCCAGCGGCCGGCCCCCGGTGTCGACCCAGTTTACCGGGTTGGAGCCGTCAGGGTCCAAGCGCACAATATGACCTTCATGAGTCGCGGCATAAATTCGGCCTTGGGCATCCAGGGCAATATCTTCCGGGCCGTGATTGCCGGCAATCGGAAAGGTTTCAATGTGCTTAAGGCTGTGATTCACTGCATATGGTCCGGCGTAGCCGGGATTCGGCGGTGCATTCCAGGCCACCGGATCGATGGGAACCGGCCATGCAACAAAATATATGATAATCACACCGAGGATTACTGCGAGTGACCACAGGGCCTTTTTGCGCATGGACATTCTCCTTTTTTGATATTTGTATATCTCATGACCTACAGACACTTTCTATTTTTTTTGTTCTCGCAGTACGTGCGAATTTATTCATGAGGGGTATGCGTTTACATTACCTGTAGTTTTGTTCAATGATAATATGTTTCTCAGAGGAAACAATTTTAGAAGGGATAGCGAATACAAGCAAAAATGTGATCAAGGTACCAAGCAATGCCAAAGAAAAAATACGAATGTACCCTTTAACAAGCATAATTTTCTTAATATTGAAGGTACCGAGTGGGGATATTATGAAATATCACAATTTACCCCAGATTCCAGAGTTGTAAATGAAATCCCCAATATATCAAGCAGTCAAGAATTAGTCATTTGGTACATTATACGAAAATTTTCCAGGTTGCATGTAATTTTCATATATCCCGGGCCTTTAACTTGTGTCAAGATCCAAAACTAATCGCTTATATCGTGGGGTAGGTCGTCAATACTAGAAACAAGGAGATCATAAATCTACGTTCACATTTCCTGATCCGGCGAATAGGATGTTATAACACCATAATTTCGGTGGTATCCCATATTTATTTTTATGGAGAGTGAACCGATATGCAGATTTCTTGCACTGTATATGTAGGAGCCCTTTTTAAAAGGCTTTGTTGGCAGAATTTCAAGTGATGCAAATCAAAAAACGCCAATTTGACAAATATCTTGTCACCCGCGCCCGGCTGGGTGACCGGGCGGCGCTGGAGCAACTCGTTACCCGGTTTCAACGCAAGTTCCTGGGTCACGCATATCGGTTCCTCGGGGATGCTGAGCCTGCAAGAGACGCCGTTCAGGAAGGCTGGATCGATATCATGCGCGGATTACACAAACTCCAGGACGAGGGTGCATTCCCGGCCTGGGCCTTTCGGATCATCACTCGAAAATGCGCCCGACACATTGCCGGACAAAAGAAAACTCGTGAAGTTCTCAAGGATATGCGGAACAAACCGAGTACGGCGCCCCAAGCCGCCGATGAAGTCGACCAGGCCATGGGTCACTGGACACTTCGCAAGGCCTTGGCAAAACTTCCGGAAGGACACCGTGCAGCAATCGGTCTGTTTTACCTCGAAGAGATGAGCGTGGTCGAGGTGGCGGTGGCTCTCGAAATACCGGTGGGAACGGTAAAAACCCGCCTCTTAAATGCACGTCAAAAGCTGCGTGCAGTACTTGAAGGAGACGATCATGGATAAACTCGACAAAATGATTAGTGAAGCCCTTGATGGTGAAGAACTCGAAATCCTTAAAAAAATCGGTCATGAGCCAAGCTTTCCGGCCCAGGCGGTCGGTCTGTTTCACGGCAGGATCGGTTGGCTTAACGGTGCCGTATTGTTCGGGCACGTTCTTTTTGTAGCCGGTGGTGTTTATGCGGCCTGGCGGTTTTTTACCATGAGGGAGGTGCTCGATGCGCTACGGTGGGGACTGCCCGCAGCGGTTCTGCTTCTGGCCGCCTTGCACACACGGATCGCGCTCATCCGTTCGATGCAGACCAACCGCGTGCTCCACGCCGTGAAGCTTCTAGAAGCGAAAATTGCCCTGTTGGCCTCAAATCGATGAACCGGGGAAAAAGGGGGCGCACATCTTATCTATTAATTATTTTACTTCTAAAATTCCCGACATTTTCCGGCAGCAACTTTACGGCGTTTGCCAAACAAGGAAAGCAAGCTGTCTGTTTCAAGCCAAATAGGCCTCCTATTGGGATCGATAAATGCAGGATAGCTGCTCTAGGAATTTTAGGGACGCCCATAAAATTATAAGTTTCTGCGTATAATTCAATGAATGTTATAATTTTATGGGCGTCCCCAAAGACTCGGCCTTTGCAAGTCCGCATGTCGATCGCAGGTTATCTGGCTTTAAATCTAATGTCAATGGTTAATAATTAAGATGCGAGCCCTATCTTTTATGACATCAGCAAAAAGCATTCACCGGGCCAGACAGCACCAAAACCGAAGGTATGCGGCTCTCTGTTTTTATCTCCCTTCTCCCCGATGTTCCCCAATAACTCGATTAGATTTTAGCTATTTATTCTTTTCTATAACCGCATATCCGAACAACCCTATGTCTCTAACGGTCTCTGATATGTCCATAAAGACAATCATCTCGTCACCTTTCAGGTTTTTTAATGCGTTAAAACTGTATCTTCTCTTTTTTAATGGTAATTCGATTTGAACGGTCTTGCTATTATCCTTTTTACTAGCCGCATAAATTTGCTTATCCTCGATAGAGTCCAAAAATTTAAAATTCCAATCCTCTGTTGTCTCCTTTTCATATTTGTTAAATCCGGATGGAGCGGGAATATCATAGAAAATTTCTTTGCTTCCATCAATTAACCATATTTGAATATTTATGTTATCTTGACTCGGCCATAGCACTCCACGGAACACCCCCTCGGGAATTTCATATGATTGAATGCTCAAATTGTAATCAATCGGAGCCTTTACTCGGGCCGCGTCAGAGGATATCGGACCTTTCATGTTGTTACACCCAATAATCAGTAATGCTATGAACAGCCATCTGATGTAAGTTCTCATTTGTGCAATAACTCCATCCATCTTTAATGCATTATTTCAAATGCCAGAAAAACGTTACTTCCTAAATTCTTGGTTAATCGCGAACGGTTAAATCGCCATATTTCTTGATATCTTTGGCCCAAAATTTCCACCAAGGAACAGAATTATCTGTAACTGTGCTTGTATTGTTGATGAGATCTTTTATTTGCTGCCACTTTTCCTGATCCGTGCAGGCAATACAACCAACAGTGGCACCAGGGCCATGAAGTCTAAAGCGAATTTTAGGGACGCGCATTAAATTATATGTTTCTGCGTATAATTGAATGAATATTATAATTTTATGGGCGTCCCTGAAGTTTCATGGGCGTCCCTGAAGTTTCACCCTTCTCCCCGATCAACACCCCTAAAAAGGAAGCCCTTCCGGGTTTTTAGTGGGTAGGTGGTAAATGCCAGGACATCGATAACCCGATGAATATTTTCTTTGTGGCACGATATGAGCAGAAAATCATCACGTGCGAGAATGGGCCCTTTCACTAAGCTCGTCGGAGCACGTGATGATTTTTCTGCGGCTCTTTAGCACCATTTTAGTTAATAGCGCAAATATTATAGGCGACTTGGCTGTTGTCAGTTTTGCGGATAAAGTTCTAAACCTCCAAGGTGGAATAATATGACGGTTCGAAACCTTTGCTTGTTGCGAAACCCGCAGGCTGACTTCCACAGGGTCTCAATTTTCGAGTTGATTCCCTCTGTCATGGCGTTGGTGATTCGATGTTTACAGTAATTCAGTACACCATACAGAAAATGCTTCAGCGTGTAGGCGATCTTCTTTACCGGCTCCAACCGGCTGTGAGTTGCCCAGAAATACCAACGCTTCCAGTACCGTTGGGCCCACGCTCGGCTTTTATACTTCCACAGGCGTCGCAACATCTCCTTGATGGCCCAGGCGCGAGCGGTCTTCAAGTCAGCAGATCTCAAGCTCGCAAACCAATCCGAGTGCTTGCTCGGCAGCCGTTCTTGTCCATAGAGCCACAAAAACTTGGTTCCGATAAGCATCGGGTTGCCTTGCTGGCTCAAATGTTTGTGCTCTTGTTTGCGAACCTTATCAACCGCCTCATTCATCAGCTTCATGATATGGAAACGATCAAAGACGATTTTCTCCCGCCCATTGGGCAGCCGACCAGTTACCGCGTTGATGTAACCGCCGGCCATGTCCATAGCCACCGCCTCAATGCCCTGCAATTGTTCATCTGTAAGCTGATCGAAGTAGGCCTCCAGGCTTGCACAATTGTTGCCTTCGGTAACTTCCTCCACGGTGCCTCGATCCAGATCGCAAACAACCGTGACATAGTTCTGGCCGGCTGCAGCCTGCTTCTCATCGACTCCAAGATGGACAATGATGCGCTTGGGCTTCGAGCGCAGTCCTCTTTGCACGGCCCGGTGCATCAGATGCCAGGCCTCGTCCCAGCTGATGCCAAGTATCCTTCGACCCGCTTGAATATGAGTGTGGCTCAAAACTTCAATGGCAAAACGTTCAAAAAGCAGGGTGAAACGCGAACGTCGCTGCGCCCATGGAAGCCGAACTTGGCGCACTCCGTGCTCAGGGCAAACAACCCGCGGCGGCCGAGCATGCAAATACGTGCGAAACTGACAACTATCCAGATGCCGCCAAACGCGCTCTTGAGCATGATCGTGCAGCGCTCCCTCGCTGCCGCACTCAGGACACGACCACTGAAGCCCTTGGCCGTGTTGCACCCACACATCAACTTGTTGACCCTTAACGTCTATTTGAACATCATTCACAATCCATGGATCTTCAAGACCCAGCAAATAATGGTAAAGTTTTGTATCTTTCATAGCTCATCTCCTTCCAGGAAACGAGCATATCATCAATCGTTACCCACTGAAAAGCCGGAAGCTCCTAAAAAGGATCGGGTCATTTAAAGCAGGCAATTAAAACAAAAAGGCAGCCAGAACTATGCCGCTCCAACTGCCTTGGCTTTCAGCAAAAATTAGTATTGAAAATCCGACCCTCATCTTTTCCACTTCCGTAGTGCCCTTAAGTTATAGATGGTATCTCTCAATAGTTTCTTCAAACACTTCTATTATTTCGTTTAATGTTAATTTCTCATAGTTGTCGAAAACAATATCTTCATTTGTTTTTGAGTCTATTACTTCAACTGAAGTGTCTCCTGTCTCAAAAACGATGAAACGCGAAGACTTTTTATCCATAAAAAGATCTAGTCTAATAGCCGGATCTTCATTGTCTGCAGAATCCAAAAACTCTACAAAATCAAACATTGATGGGTTAATTGAGTTTGATGCAAGAAAACTAGCAAAGCGCGTTTTGATTTCGCCCAGATCTATTCTATTTATCATTTTGTCATTACCTTACGGATATTTGTTATTATAGGCATTTGGGGAATTGGTCTTCCGTGCCTTGCTGCATTACGACCTTCGAGTGAATTCGGTCCAATTATACTCAAATGTTAAGTGAAGTTTAATAAAATCGCTGTGGACGCCTATCAATTGTTCACTTAAAGCAAGATGCGCTTGTGGAGGCCTGATTTACGCGAAGTTAACAAAAAAGGCCTCCCTGTGCGCATCCACGCAATTTTAAGCAACGCTGGTTGGTTACAGCGAAGTTGTTTTATCAGGGAGGCCAGATCATTAGTGGCATTGGGTCGGACCAAGCTAACAGATTGATAATTCGCAGAAAGCCTTTAAAAATGATGCTCTATGAAGCCTTAGAAGGCACTTTTTAGGGCTGAAAACACCGTTTTAAGGCATATTAAGGAACAACGCCCTAGTTTTTGAGGGACAACGGAATTAAAATGGCCCGAGCGAATCGACACTTTATATCCGGATATGCCTGGCACCTGACCCATCAGACTACGCCTTCGGCTTCGACCCGATAAGTCGTTGTCATAAACGCGAATTTCTTCTGAAGTTTGCGGAAACCAAAAAGGGTCAGGTCTTCATTCTTGACATATAAATTTGCTGTTCTAATCGATCAATCTTTTTTTTCAACTTCTTATCTTTTTCTATCGTTTGTGCTACACGTCGGCAGGACTGTGATACTCCGGATTCTCCAATGCTGAACTGCATACCGATGTCCTTTAGTTTCTTGCCGGTATATTTCTGACAAAGATACATTTTTAGATTTCTGGCCAACGCCTCATCTTGGGGAAATGCCGACTCCACTGTCTTAAATATGTCCTGCATGGATGCCTTTGGTACCAATTCTTTTAGCGCTGGCAGCTCCTTGTCCGGCTTTTTGACGGATATAAAATTATCTTTGATATTGGCAATAAAATCAGCGCTGCCCAGCAAGGTTGAACTGACGACTTGCTCCAGTGGGCTTTCATATTCCTCTGAAACAAGCGCGTTTACAAATTCCTGATACCCCTTTTGAGCGCTGGAGACCTTACTGCCGAAATATCCGAGGATAAAACCGCGGCACAGCCATTTGGCGGGTTTTTGCTTGCCGATAAAAGGTCGATAGCTTGACCAGGTATATTCCTCCGGCGCCTGAACTATATTGGCCCTGACCGGATTGAGATGTATGTAACGTGAAAGCTCTTTTGCATATTCATCAATGTCAACCAAGATCGCCTTATAACGACCTTGAAATAAGTGTCCGGATCGATCACGTTTGACATTAAAATAGGTCGTATACGCCCCGTTTATATGCTGCATTATCTGAGGCAGATTACCCGAAGGCGTCTCAAGCAAAAGATGGTAATGGTTATCCATCAAACAGTAGGTGTGAATGCATGCATCATAGCGCAGGGTTGCGGATTCAAGGTATTCACAAAATTTCTCCCGATCCCGTTTGCTTTTGAAGAACGGCTTTGCGTTCATTTCCTCGGGAGGTTACGTGATAGAAGGCGCCAGGGAATATCATTCTTTAAGGACGAGCCATATTGGTTCCTTTGTTGAAGATTGGTCTGACCCAGCAGCGGAATATGGTTTGAAAACTCCTTAGCTGAATTGAATCGGTCTGTCAAGAATGAAGACCTGACCCCTGTTTTTTCCTTTACCACCGCAACCGATATGATCAATCACTTGATCGCTGCTGAAGCAGACCATTCTTTGCTCAAAAAACTCCACTACTATCAATGCCAGGATCTGCTTGTCTGTGACGAGATCGGATACCTTCCGCTGGGTCAGCAAGGCTCAAATCTATTCTTCCAGGTCATCAGCCAAAGGCATCAACACAAATCCACCATCATTACTACGAATCTGCCTTTTGCCGATTGGGGGAAAATATTTGACTCCACTACTGTCGCTACAGCGATTGCCGACCGGCTCGTCTACAACTCGCAAATCCTTATACTGGAAGGATCAAGTTATCGAAAGAAAATGAAAACTAGCTGAAGTCAAATAGATAAGGGCACCACCGGCAGCTCCCTTTATTACAGTTGATAGTCCAATGGATCTTTGATAGATCCATTAAGCATAGCTATGTCCTTTAAAACCGGTGGTAATGTTAAAACCGGTGATTTTGGTAACCTATTAGAACGGCGATTCCAGCTTGTGAGTCTGGGCTTTTCAGGAATTCATCAACTGTCAATCAAAAAGTGGATTTTTTTGATCGAGGGGGTGTTTTTTCTCTTGACAAGCCCTTTAATGGGCGACCCCTATCTTTTTCCCTTGGCTATCTTAACCGTTTGCGCCTGTCATGATAAACTGCAGTTTTACATAAATGATTTTGCCGTACAGAATTTTTTGTCATTTTAATCAGCCTCCGGCAGGAAGGTAAAAAATGCCGTCCGATAAAATCGCCGTTATGTAAAGGGCCATTTATCACGCCAGGCACAAACTCAACAACCAAGGAAAGCGGCGGATCTGATTTTAATATCTATTCCCGCCCACCACCCCCGATAAGGATCGGGTCATTTTAAACAGGTAATTAAAACAAAAAAGGCAGTCAGAACTGTTCAGCTCCAACTGCCTTAAACTTCTTCTGTATTTTAGACCCGTTACTCAACTCTGATAAGTCAACTTAGTCAACAACGTCACCTATTTTCATAGAACCGAAACATAAAGGCTATTGAAGAAAGACCACTTCAATAGCCTTTAAAATTGCTGCAACTGCTCAAAACTTTAAATCTTTAGGATGTCCCTCATATTTCCCTATGCCGGCTGCCCCCGCAGGCAGCGTAAGCCCCCGACGATCCACCAGGGGGCTGGACTCTGAGGAGGTAGACGTTGTATTCGTTGGGTTATACTTTCTTTCTTAATCGCCCAGATATATCTGGAGAAATATTATCAGCATCCTCATAGTCGTCTGGTTCTGGATCAACTTCCTTACTCATCAACTCAATTGCAGAATCTATGTAAATCAACTTTCCTTCAGGGTCTATACGATCAAGAAAAGCTTCTGAAACGACATTCAACTCATGACCTCTATGTAATATGAAAAACCTCTCGACTAACTTCCAGAGTTTTTGATCTGATACCCATTCACGATTTTCTTGATCTTGCCACCCAGCAACTTGCCAAGGTATCGATTCCCCTTCTTCATTTAGGCAAGCGATCTTTCCGAGATCCAGAACAGTTCCACAGTCTATACAAACTAAATGATAAGTATGGCTCATGGCGTCCACCTATATTCGCCGGTTTTAGTTATTATTCTTACATCAACAGCATTTCCCATCCTGCCAGCATTAACATGTTGTTGGACTGCTCGTATAGCTGATCCGTGAGACAGTCCGGCAGCTCTACCATCTATAAATACTCTACCAGCACCTTGTTTAATACCTTTTCTTAAATTTTGTCGAACAGCATTGATGGTACCAGCTTCGAGAGTTTTAAGCTCAAATTTCGTTCCATTGACAAGTAAATCTGCACCAGCTGCACCTTTTCCCCTAACAACAACATCATATCCCATTGCTGACAATTCTTTTCCGAAGGCAATTTCTTTGGGATATGCCTTTCCAAGAACATCAAAGCTACCAGTCCTTGTAACCAGCCCTCCACTCTTTGAGGCGATATTTGAAAGACATGCTCTGCCTATCTTTTCCGCACCAAAGCTCAATGCTATGGTTGCTGCATCAACCAATAGCATTAAATTCTTTTCACCTTGTGCGGGTCCCCAGGATTCCGGATTTATAAATTGATCATAACGGGTGTAGGCCTTATGCCACTGCCTGGCAAAAAAACCATGAGGAGCTCTGATTGCTTCCTCCATTAGCCCAAAGGGATCAATAGAGTTGATGGGATTTAAACCAGCGTATGCGTAAAGATTTATTCCTCCAGCCAACCCAATGGGATCCGGAGTCAGGTATCTGCCGGTCTTCGGATCATAGTACCGGTGCCAGTTGTAGTGCAGGCCCGTCTCACCGTCGTAGTATTGGCCGCTAAACCGAAACTTAGTGGCAGCAGTCGAAGCCGAACCAACATCCACGGTCCCAAAAGGCTGATAATTAGCTTTCCAGACCACCTCACCAGCCTCATCAACCACTACCTGCGGCGTTCCCAAATGATCGTTGATGTAAAAGTAGATCCGATCAACTGCCTTTTGGCCGGTTGTCAATACCGGCAATATGCCTGTCAAAGAGCCAAGGCTGGCCACCATCATCTTTTGGGGTTCATAAACCGGAGGAACACCATCGAAACGCTTCGGTTTCGGGTCGGTGGTCAAATCCGAAAGCAGCATTTCAACATCCATTTCGATGTCGCTTTGCTCGTCAGACAGAATGTTGACTGCTTCCGACCAGAGTTGGCTGCCGTCGTAGTCCAGCCTGAACTTGTAGGTGCCTTCAGGCACCAGAAAGCTTGCTATCCCAGCCGAATCGGTTCTTTCAACCCGTTTAAGATATTTACCATTCTCATTAAAAAGATACACCGGAACGTCGAATAAATCAAGTTCGGCCTCAGTCACATGCACGGCCGCCAGTCCGTGGACGATGTCAACAACCACGTCAGTGCCGTTAAAAACCGGCGACCAGAAGCGGCCGGACAGGTAGTCGGCCCGAACTTCATAGTCGGCCTGCGGCAGGTTGAAGATCACCTGTCCATATTCATCCGTGTTTGCGGTCACGCGCTGGTAGGCGCCGCCTGCCGTAAACAGGTACACCGGGATATCTTTCATGGGCGTGGTGTCATAGCCGTAGATTTCGTATACTGTTACCGTCACGTCCTGATGATCTATGACCAGCACATCGGACAATGCATCAGGTACGGTAAGGTCAGCGGTCCAGTAGCGGTAGCCGAGGTAATCCACCCGGAACCGGTAAGTGCCGTCGGCCAGATCGAATGTGACCTGTCCGGTTTCGTTAGTGTCGGCCTTGATCCCCAGGTACTTGCCGGCATCGGAGAAGACATACACCGGGATGCCGCTCAAGGCTTCACCGGTATCTTTTTGGACGTTGAGCACGAACGTACCTCCGCCGGTGGCAAGATCGATGTCGTTGACCACATGGCCTTCCACCTGGGAGGTGGCCCAAAACCGGCTGCTCTGATGATCGGCCCGGAACTTGTAGGTGTCCTGGGGCAGACGGAACTCGATCAGCCCGTCAGCATCGGTTCTTCCGCTGAGGCCCAGATAAGTACCCGCGGCATTGAAGGCATACACCTTAACACTT
>Ga0209454_1000796_pt1 | contig 17706 bp, 13 predicted proteins | sample WorMetHERISLAND1_2_FD_187400 | JGI IMG/M metagenome (GOLD analysis project Ga0209454, IMG submission 187400) | Marine gutless worms symbiont microbial communities from Max Planck institute for Marine Microbiology, Germany - Olavius geniculatus... | ecosystem: Host-associated > Annelida >... | reverse complement strand
CGCAGAAAGTTAACTAACTACCTAATGAAGCTGAAATAAATAAATCTAAGTTGCGCAGTAAAATTTTAAGACCATGCTGTAAGTAAACGAGCAGGCCATTATGGTCTAATTCTGCCATCGTCCAGCTGAGAGAAAACTGAAAGATTTTTAATCTTTTAGTATTTTGAAAAAATATGAATAAAAATTGTGGCGCTTAATCATTTTTTACGCGCGAAAGCAGAATGCTTCGCGCGTCTTTATCATCGTCTGGGCGTCTGTCTGTCCGTCCGTCCGTCCGTCCGTCCGTCCTCCGTCTGTCACACTCGTGATCTGTATCAAAACGGTGCAAGCTAGGATCACGAAATCTTTACTTTGGGCTGCCGCAAGGTCTCTAGTTTATCGTGACAAAATTTCGTGCCACTGGGTGCAGGGGTTCCCCTCGAACGATGGCGTCAAAGAGGGGTACCCCCCTAAAAAGACGTTATTTTGACCCTATTAATATTCCGGTGTAAAAACGGCTGCAGATAGGTACACACTTGTTGCTTATCATAACAAGCACTGGCGACAGGCTTTTTAGATTTATCAACATCGATGATCTTGAACGACCCTGAACCCCTCAAAAAGAAGTTTTTAGTGAATTTTTTCGCAATTTTTGGATGCAGCGCACATTTTAACATTGAATTGCGACGAAATGACTGGAGATAGACCAAGACAACCTGCGCAGGAAATTTTCAGCATTCAACGTAGATTTTAGCAGTTCAAGTCCCGACCCCCTAGGTTTAAGGAGCAAAAGACAACTACCCCCTAAAAGTGGTTATTTTACCACAATTATCTCGTGTAGCGTGAACACGGTTGCAGATAGGCACAGACATGCTGCTTATCACAACAAGCACTGGTGACAGGCTTTTTAAATTTATCAACATCGATGACCTTGAATGACCTTGAACCTTTCAAAAAGGGGTTTTTAGTGAATTTTTCGTAATATTTGAATGCTGCGCACATTTCAATAATGAATTGCGACGAAATGGCTGGAGTTAGACCAAGACAACCTGCGTATGAAATTTTCAGCATTAAACGTAGATTTCAGCAGTCTAAGTCCCGATCCCATAGGTTCATGGAGCCCGGCGTAGGCGGGCGTCAAAGACTTCAAACATTTCGGGCATTCACAAGGTGGCGCCACGGTACTGGCGTTGGTGGCGTGACGTAGTTGGTAACGCGTTTCGACTGAAACGAAGTTACTCTACGCCGGGATCGGTTAATACTGCGATGGGTGACTACTGAACCGGAAGTGCTATAAGCTTTCGCGCGTCTCGTGAGCATTAGCTCAAATTTCTTGTTTCAGTCCATCTTGTATAAAACGAACGTCGCTCTGCACAAGTTTGGTAGATCTATCACTCTCCATCTGCACAGATTTGATCTCAGCAGCCAGCGCTGGTATCGAGAAGTTTATTAGTCCTCCTAATATTTTTACTTTAGAATTAGTGAATCTATTCACTATCTCTAATGCAGTACTGGCATGGCGGTTTGAAATTCATAGCAGCGCGGCCGAACTGATTTTATTAGCCCAATTAGCTGCACTTTAGATCGCCGAACAGGGCCACAGGGCCCTGTGAGGGCCGGTCAAATATCCTGTGCCTGTATAATATACTGCAGCGTTATAAGCTTAGTGCAAATGGAGGGAGGGGTATATTTGGCCGTAGCCAATCGCGTGCGTATGAATGCGGAAGTAGGCCTGCTTGATTTCCTCAAGTCATAAACATTATGCCCTACGCTCATGTCTGAAAAACGCCCAAACGCGCGACGTGGTTTAATATAGCGTCGTGTGACAACGCTTACGCGTATTAATCAATCGTCATTTAATTGCTGTCTATGACAACGGCGCCGATAAAGTATTATATAGCCCACGTCACACGGCGTTACAAGGCTTTCAGTGTCTCGGCAGTAACAGGTTTAGCTCGACTGCACACGTAGAACAACGTAGACCTAACTAGTCGGGACCCTTGACGGTATTTTATATTGCGTATAGAATTAAAGGCATATATTGACTACGATGCGACTGTCGCGTCGTTAGACGACACATTTGCTCATATACATGTAGGCCCTATGGCAGGTAGATTGCCTAACCAATTGAGATTGCCTAACCAATTGTTGTCTAACCAATTATTGTTGTTTCTCGAACAGTTGCAAAGAAGACTTTAAAAACAGTTTTTCAAAGATTGTATTGTTATTACTAATTAGCATTCGCATTTTCATGGTGGGCATGTTTAACGAAACATAAGTGATGGTTCAAGGCCATTAAAGATGATTGAGTTCGATACCACTAGAAAGCGCGTCTGTAACTTTTTAGCCTTGTCCCGAGATAATGCATGCCCATAGTGCTGCTATTGAAACCCAAATTTCGATTTTTTACTGGATTAGCAAGAACACCAATATTAGTGTTTCCGAAGTAGGCTTAATAGGACTCTAAGCTATAGATCCCTATTTTTTGGGGGGGGGGTAACTTTGCTCATATGACCACAAACGCTCAGTGTCAAAAACGGACACATAGACAGACCGACAGACAGACAACTTAGCATGTGGCAGTAGTGCGCTAATGATGTAAATGACACACGTTTGACTTTACTTCAGTCTGTTTTTACGCGCGATAGCAGAATGCATCGCGCGTCATAGCCATCGTCTAGGCGTCTGTCCGTCCGTCCGTCCGTCCGTCCGTCTGTCCTTCCGTCACACTCGTGAGCTGTATCAAAACGGTGCAAGCTAAAATCACGAAGTCTTCATCTTTGGCTGTCCCACGGTCTTTAGTTTTTCGTAACAAAATTTCATGCCCCTAGGTGAAGGGGTTCCCTCGAACGAGGGCGTCAATGAGGGGTACCCCCCTTAAAAAGACGTTATTTTGCCGGTATTGGCTCTTCTAGTGTGAAAACGGTTGCAGATAGGTATAGACATGTTGCTTATCATAACAAGCACTAGTTACGGGCTTTTTAATTTTATCAACATCGACGACCTTGAAGGACCTTGAACCCCCAAAAGAAGGTTTTTAGTAAATTTTTCGCAATTTTTGGCTGCAGCGCACAATTCAAGATTGAATTGCGACGAAATGCTTGAAGATAGACTAAGACAACCGGGGTATTAAATTTTCAGCATTGAACGCAGATTTTAGCAGTCCAAGTGCCAACCCCTTAGGTTCGAGAAGGTTTGCGTACGCGAGCGTAAAAGAGGGGTACCCCTCTAATAGTGGTTATTTTACTGATATTGCCTCGTCTAGCATGAAAACAGTTGCAGATAGGCACAGACATTCTGCTTATGATAACAAGCACTAGTGACGAGCTTCTTAGGAATGTCAACATCGATGACCTCGAATGACCTTAATTTTTAAAAAGGGTTTTTTAGTAATTTTTTGGCGATTTTGAGTTGCGACACACATTTTAAGAGTGAATTGCGAATAAAATTATTATTATTTTATTGCATGATGTACACTGATTGCCAAAGTGGCAGGACCTCTGCTATCGCGCGTCACGTGAGCTTTTCTCAAATTATTTGTTGTCATAGCATAGAGCCTAACGCATTGCGCTGCAGTAATGGAAGCGTCCAGTCCTGCTCTAAAATTTTGCAGTTTTAACAATAAATATTCAATTGACTAACGTATACCAGTCACATGTCGGTCTTATATTAGATCGCACTTATGGGTACTCAAGGGTTCTGCCTTTCATTCTATGAACATTTGTATCAGCGGCTAATTAGCAAAAGCTGTAACCGCAGGTTGCACAGAAATGGCCAAGTTCGTATCATGGCTGATGCTGATCGGTTCATTATTCGACGCAACTCTTCAGTTCTATCCGAACGCGCTACCTGGCGTTATCGATTCCCGGTCCTCGACTCATCGTAACATAACGGAACTCGTGATCCACACAGTAGCCGTGTCCGTGATCGACGACAACCTGGACGCATACCCGGCACGTTACGAGACGCTCAGCACGGAGAGCTACCGCGAAGCTCTGACGCAACTAGCCGCTGCTTCGGCGCGTCCCGATCTGTCGGACGAAGAGAAAACGCGACCGGACGCTCACTTTGACTCGGAAGAGTTTATCACATCCAGTCGGCGCATCGCCGACCTCCGTCGCCAGGCTGTGTCCGCCATCAAAGCCTTCAGAATGGAGACCGCTCGTGACTTTGCCGGTCGAGCGATTCATACGCTTCAGGACTTCTACAGTCACTCCAACTGGATCGAGTTGGGCAACACGAACCGACAACATCCTGGTCTGGACTTCAGAAGTTTTGCAGGAATTTCATCGGATGCGGTCGCGCCTCTCGACCAGGCCACATGCGTCGACTGCAACAGGTTTCTGCTGTAGCTCTGCTTTTCTTTTATCGTCGAGCGAACGAGGTTGGACTCTTTCGAAGCTAACAGAGTGTTAAACATTTTATTATGTACATCGCTATAGTCATGCCGATCTGTAAGGGCGAAGGTCGAAGGATTCGCGTTTCAGTCTCTTCGGGGTGTTTAATTCGTCCTCTAACGTTACGCATAAGATAGGCCTACACTAATGACACGAATGAGATGTGTCCGATGTCGCACACAATTTCAGACAGGTAACAGTATGCTCTGGATATGCATACATCACTTCTGGGTCACAACTCACAACGTGCATGCCTCCCGCCTTTCCTTATAGTGAAAAGTTATCATAAGTAGGCCTACCTACGTCGTATGAAGTATGAGAAAAAGATCGGTTTACATCTAGTATGAAAACGGACTAACTTGCTCCATTGTTTGACTAAATTCTATAATGACTTTTCAAAGCGCAAAATACCTGAACGACACTACACTGGTAGTGCCACTGCTGGAGTGGGTAGGCGAGTACGCAGTACGAGCTTATACCACTCCAGACAGTACGATATCGTACTTGAACCATGCACATGGCATAGACTAAATTATCGTTTGCTTATACACAACATAAACTGCAGTCGAATAATGCGAAAACACTACCAGTGTGAGCTGACTGTGGTTTAGACTCCTAAGCCGCCGACTTAGCCGCCGCCGCCACGCCGTGATTTTGCTAAGCCGTCGCCGCCGCCGCGAAAATTGCGGCTAGCCGAGAAAAATTTGGTAATGTCGGTTTGTGTGACTAAACACCACAAAGCGCCGTAGAAATAACGTCCCGTAACGTAACTTTCCCTACAATCAGTTACACAGTAGACCCGTATTACAAATTACAATGTGCACATATACGCACTGCATAATGCGTTGAAAAATATGCCGGTTATGCATTGCATTGGTGTAAAAAAAGCGGTCCAGAAAAAAATTTTAAAAACGTTAAAAGTCCTTAAAGACGTGGCAAGAAGACTGTTCATAAACATTGAATAAAAAACGTTAGCCTTAATTTGTTTAACCTTTTGCCTAATACCTAATGCTGTAGGCGCAGTACAACTGGAACTGGGAAAATAGAGAAAGAGGGAGAGAGAGAAGAAAGAACTTTATTTAATTTCAATTCAACCGTGTGGTTATGTCACTAGACTAACTAAGCAAACTAGGCCTACCACAAAACCGAAATCTGCATGTGGCCTATAAATTCGTTTCCGTGATGGTTTCATAAGTGCTTCTCGAAGTTATTGACAGAATTTTTGGTAAACCTTTTTTTAAATATATAAAACGTTTACAAGATGAAAAAAAACGTGAAAAACGCAAAAACGTAGCAAAAACGTAAAAACTGCACGTAACTGCAGAAACGTAGCGAAAATGCTAAGCCGCCGCCGCCGCGAAAATCGCGGCTAAGCCGGGACCTTAGCCGCGAAAATGCTGAGCCGGCCGTGAAATTCATGGCTAGCCGGCTTAGGGGTCTAGTTTAAGCGTCGTTAATGTGCGCATGTATCATGTGAAGGACACTGTTGCAGCCGTGTTATGATAACATCGTTGAGGAAATTATCAGCAATCGTCTTCTGACAAGTGGCTACTACTGGCTGTTTGATAATCCGTTCAGGCCAACAGGTAAACTCTTTCAGCCAATTGCCACCCAATGGAATTAAAACAAAATTGCATTTCCCAGACCAAAATTAGGCTAACTTACATGCTTGATGTGCTGCCAGTCTGTCACTACTGTGATTCTGGAACAAGGAACTGAGTTTTTGTCACTTTTGCTATACATACGGCATGGTGTTTCATAAAAGGCACCCTTTTTCTTTCTTTCATAATTTACTCAAATAATGATCAATTTACATGACATGTTTACCAGATATAGCTGATAAAATACTAATTCAAAATATTTGGACAAAATATAGCTGTTAGCTAAATATTTTTGCTAGCCATGACGTAATGCTGACGTCATAGTATGCCGCGAGTGCAAACTTGCTTGTCGCAACTGGTGCTGACATACTTGCTGAATAGCTGCTTTGCGTCAATGGAGAACTTTATCTGGTTCATTGATGACAAGCTGTTGAAGTTTTAACATTGTAAACACAAAAACGCCCAAAACGATTACCTTCGTTTTGGGGGGTTGCTTAATTTTTAGGGCTACATCTTCCAGCAAGACAGTGCACCAGCACATATCGCTTGTCATATGGTTGAGTTTTTGGATTGCGAGACACCTGATTTTATGCCCCCATGTTGCTTGGTGCTAATAGGTCTACGATAAACATTTCCGATCAGTGAACAAGACTAAGTTCACCATCGAAGCAGAGTAGCAACTGACAGAACCAGTTGAGACAAGCCAGTTTGTACTCACGACACATTATGACGTCAGCATTACATCACAACTAGCAAAGAATATTTAACTAATGGTTACATTTTGTTAAAATATTTTGAATTAGTATGTCTTCAGCTACATCCGGTAAAAATATCATGCAAGGTGATCAACATTCGACTGAGTTATAGAAGAAACAAACAAAAAGGGTGCTTTTTATGAAACACCGTGCAGATGACGTTTTTTTCAAAAACTGATCCGGTTCAAGCCCAAAATTTCCTGCTCCAACGTCACTGCTGCTGTAGCGTCAGTGGGATTCTAGACTGCAGTTTCAGTCAGTGTATGGATTATGCGGATATTCGCCGTAGTTCTCTGGCGACGACGCGCCAAAGAACGGTGGAGTGGTCTACAACGACGTATTTTACTGCTATACCACTAATGCATTAACGACTAAAAGCAGTGGAATTCGCAATATTAATTATTTTAGAAGGTAGATCAATGTTTAGGCCTATCGTATAAGCTTAACGGCAAAAATACTCAGCATGGATTCCAGTTTCTGTCGGTCAATATACAATTTATGTTAATATTGGCGGGTGTTCTTCAGAAAAAGCAAGCACGTTATATAAAATCAACCAATTTTTTGGGACGAGACGAGATTTCAACAGCCGAGGGTGCTTGTACTGTGAAGCGCGTGTCGTGCTTTAAACGAGCATGATTTTGTGTGTCCGATAGGCCGAGTTTTTGGTGAAAAATAAGAATGCCAAAAGCAAACCATAACTAATACACAAAAGGCCATATGCTCAATAGCAGCATTATGACGAATCGAAAAGCACGAAACTGGCACCCTGTTCTTAAGCGGTATCTGAGATTTCTGTCACAACCATCGCTATCGACAGAAATGTGAAATAAGTATACGCTTAGCCCTGGGCAGAATAAAAAGCCCGTGCATATGCAAATGCTAAAAGGACAAACAAAAATAACTTGTGCCGAAAAATAAGCTTATACTTTGTTAAGTCGATGAAATAAAAGATACTCCGCTAGGCCACCGACTTTTTTAAAGTGAAACCGACAGTTCACAATCTGCCATGCAAAACTTGCACGCTCAACATTAGTAACGTGACTTTACATGCATATACGCATCGCATAGGCTATATAAGTCATATTGCGCGCAAGATCTCAAAGGCAAAGCAGCGTGATAGTGTAGTTTAAAGGCGCGTACAGAGCGACGTAACTGAACTGAACTGACATGCCTAAGTTTTTGACGAACTGACCAACGGGCAATCAATAATGCATTATTACACTGCAGTAGGCACCGTCTAACGGTGTCGGAGCTTACGTGACTAGGCGCACGTACGCGTCAACCGATGACCAATGGGATTGGTCAGTTTGTCAAAAACTAAACTGTCAGTTCAGTTTATTTACGTCACTCTGAACTCACTTTAAGACTTATAATACCCATTGCGATTGCGACATTAACGTTGTCAACCCTCGCTGGCAGCCCATATAACGGTGTTCTGACAGCATGTTCTGCTACAAAGCGAGTTGTGAAGTCTCATGTTGTAATGCCCATTTCCATGGGCTAAGGTTTTTTGTCCAGTCTTTCTTCACCAGTCTTACGGCAGTGGCCATGCGTATCCTGACAGGTCCCATAATCTAGAGCTTCCATCAGTCTTACGATTTTATTCTTATATTTAATAAATCACATTCTATCTATTTCGTATTTTCACTCCTCATACGCCGACAAAACTGCTTTTTGAAATTAGCGATAAATTCAATAATGCAATCAATGATTCTGTAAAAAATAATGATTAAAAAGTTTTAATTCTGAAGTTATTGATTAAGCTTAAATCTCACCACCAAGGAAGCATTGCAATTACATTAGCTGGATTTTTTGTCAGAAAGTTGTGATAGAGATTTTTTCCAGACAGGGTGAAAATACGAGTTAGCGTCACCAAATAGGCTAACAGTGCTACTTACTGATTGCGTTTTATGCTGTATTTGGAATAGTTTTAAGCCAAGTAAACGACAACGTATTAGCAAAAACATCTATGTGTTTTTTTACAGTAATCAAAGCTAAGCTTTTTATTAAAACTAACAATTAATTGATTCTTACTAATTAAAAAGTTAACGATAAAGAGTTTATTTTGTCGCTATACGTATCGGTTGTGATTATAGGTAAATGCGCTCACGGAGGTCCCAGAGACGCATCTCGCAATCTCTCACCCACTGGTGGAATTAACAAGGATACTGACGATGCACGGCTGTCACCTCATAGCTACCTTCATCAAGCTGTGAGTGACGTCTTATAGCATGTCTGTCCCATTGCTATAGCACAGCACGGGACACTTTATAATATCACTAGCGTCTGTCTGTTTGTCTGTTTGTCCGTGCCCCCACACGGCCGCATTTGTTTTATTTAAGTAGGAAAATTATTGTTCGTGCTCGATGAGAACCAGATTGTTAGTTGTGAAATACGATGCCACTGGTCCTATTGTGTTTCTTTTTTTCATAATACATTTTTAGTCAAAACGCCCGAACGCAGAAAAAATGTCAAGTATGAGGCCCGACTGTGGTGGTCAAAAAATCAAACAACGTGTATCGCCGATGGAGATGCTGTAAGCCCAAAGCTGCAACTTGTGAAATCTTATGACCTGCAGACAGTCATAGGCCGTACTCAAACAACCACTGAAAATGTCTTAAACTAAGCTTAACTGTTTTGTGCAGATTAAATTTAAGCCCAATCGTTAATTTTAGAAAGCAGTCTTGTTCTGCAAGAAAAGCCACGTTCGAACAGTGTGTGTACATGTCAGGCGGCGAAGCTGGCGTACCGTGCGACGTTGAATTTCCTGGAGAGTCTTCGAGACGCGGTCGTGGACCCGCAAAGTTCGTTCCGTGATCGAGCGTTCTCCGAGTTCCTCGGTCTTGCAACAAACGGCAGCACGACATTGTGCTTCGTCATCGACACGACAGCATCTATGCTAGAGGAGATCGAAGCCGTGCGACAAATAACCATTAACATCACCCAACAAGCGACCATGGGAGCTCAGCAGCGACCCAGCGACTATCTTTTGTCTCCTTTTAATGACCCAGGTCTTTGGCTGAACCTGACGTTTTAAGAGATATAAGTAAAATAAATGCTTAAGTCGCTACAGTGCATATTTAATGGCAGTATTCGGTCACGCCAATCTTCTTGCTGGCATCTTGCGCGCTTTTGTTTGCCAAAACATTAAAATTCATCTATCTGTTTACAAAAGGTCTTTAGCTTACTGCCTGCCGCTCCATCGTTTTCTTTAAATTTTGTATATGCAACTAAGTCAGTTTGATTTGCTGTGATTATTTTTTAATATTTATTTGATTTTGCTTTAAAAAGCGATAACTGACATGCAGTAAGTAGTAGAAATGGACAGCTCTAAAATGGCAGTGAGTGCTATAACAGCAGTCCACAATAAAAACTCAATAATACGAAAAAACCTATTACGTCAAAACGCACAAGTAGGCCTATCTACCCAAGATACGCAAAGCATACAGCACTTCTGGTGTTGCGTGTTTAAACTTTAACGTACTGCAGTTTTAACGGAACAACAATAGGTCTTAACTGTTGATTCTAGAATGATATTATTATTTCCAGTTGAATTATAATATTATATTATTATTTTAATTGTGGGATATTTTGATGTGATTTGATGCTGAATTGGACGTTCAGAGTACGGTCCGGTGATTAAGACGACGAACGCTTCAGCAATGATAGAAGCGCTGTCTGCTCTAAGGGCCTCTGGAGGTGGCGACACCCGTGAACTAGCATTTCACGGCATACAAGCTGCGGTAGAAAACGTTCTTATCGGCTCCACGTGCTACTTCTTCACTGACGCTCCCGCCAAAGACAGGCATCTTTATGCCGTCGTCAGTTCGTTAGTGGTCGAAAAGAAGGTTACGGTATGCCAACTAAATTCGTTTTAATAAAGAAGAAGCGAAATCATAAACTGAACTTTTCTATGTGTTAAAAGCAAATAGATTTTTTAATTCGTTTCTGCATACTGGCGCTTTACAAGTCAGATTATTATTATTATTATTATTATTATTATTATTATTATTATATGGCTATGTTCGATATCATTTTCCTTTCTATAGACTACATTTTGCTTTGAGTGGTGCAGCTTATATAAACACCATTCCTTAGAAAAATTTTAAATAAAAACCCTAAGTTATTTGTTAATTACTTTTTAAGTAACCCAATGTTTATGGCCACCGTAAATGAACGTGACAAACAGACGGATGGACGACTTACGGTGGCAATACCGCACTTTGCACCAAGTACACTGTGTTCAGAAAAAACACCCACTTACGTTTTCTTTTATATCTTTGTGAAAAATGATTAGATTTTTACAAAAATTTTATGGAATGTTTAGGAGAAAACAACCATTCCATCGATGTAAAAGTAACGTATTCTTTGCTACTGGTGACGTCATGCTGACATCATATAACTTTGTGTAAATTTTGGATTTTACCATTGAAGACAGACATATGATGAAATGTTAAAACACACGAATTGATCACTGTGTTGACTGAACTTAAAAATATGTTAATCTGTCACGCTATATTCCATTGTGAACTGTTTCAGTGGTTTATCTTCCTGGCTTAGTGCGTTGGCAGGCGTACACGCAATGCGTCACTGCGTGGATGACCACTTGTCCGCTATCTGTCAAACGGCTTAGTACTGCCAGTCATGTCAATTTTTTTATTTAAAAGTTTTATTTCATTAATAGCCAGTTGTTTGTTTATTGTCCAGAAACATCTTGCACAAACTTGCAGCTCCATGACCATTGCTGACTTGCAAACATTCTGTCAAATGTCTGTCTTCAACGGTAAAGCCCATAATTTACAAACACGGAAATATGACGTCGGCATGACGTCATGAGCAGCAAAAATATTTAACTTTTACACGGATAGAACATAGATTCCTCTTGAACATTCCCTGAAAATTTTGTGGAAATCTAAACATCTTCCACGAAGATATAAAAGAAAACGTGAGTGGGTGTTTTTTTCTGAACACAGTCTACATGCGTTTAGCTATCGCTGTATATCGCTGAGATTGGTTATTGTAGATAATTTCTATGCTGACTGGTGCCGCGGCTGGATATGGCAGCCTATCGGCGAGTTCATTTTCTCGCCAGAAACGCTCGCCGTATAGCTACTACGTCGAACTGACGCAACTGTCGGGAGGTTTCGTCGTACCACTTACTGACAGGAACAATGTTCCGCGGGCGACAGAGCTCATCCGTGTTCGTGTCAGAGTCGCTCAGGTCGGCAGGAACTGGTCTTCCAGATTGCTGTTTGTGTACTAGAAAATCAGCGCTGGGACAGCACAAACTTCCGCCAAGAATGATGTTGTCACCTGGCAAACACAACGTACTCTGTGCGTGTGATCCGAGTCCAGCATTCACAAGCTGTATCTAAATCCCGAACCCCATCTATGTAGGCCTACTTAACTTCGAATGGGTGGTGCATGGGCCACCATTTCATCAAAATTCCTCATAAATTGCTAAGGCATTTTACATATTGTCACTTTGCGACCTATTTGTTAATGAGAATCTACAAAAATTAGGATCGCCAATAAAATCTAATCTTGGTTCAGGACCAAACCCTAGATAAAATTTTACCAAAACTTGTTAAAAACTTTTTGAGTTATGGAGCCGAAAGACAGACAGACAGACAAACGGACAGACACACCGACACATATCATCCGCTTTCTTAAACGGGATATGGAAAACTGCAAGTAAAAAAGTAACCCAGTATAAACTAGGGTTCCGCGTGGGTTAGAAAGCATCCACTGGACCACTGAAGTTTTCTTCCTGAATCCCTCATTGCCGTGACGTGGCGAGAATTACTGCTGGACGGTGTTCACAACGTCTAAGTCTAGGGTTAGGCTTATATGACTGTCTAAACGCGGTAGGTAAGTTTTGTGTTTCCTGTTCGTTAGGTGACACTGAAGACTGTTAGCAACGCACGGAGCGCTGTATCGTTTCGCTCGGACGCGTTGCTCAGAGAAGTTCTCATTCAAGTCACAGACTCCTCCGGTTCATTGCAAGGCGTCAACATCACAGCGCCCAACGGTACGACGCTGCTATACGCTGACATGTTCTGTTCTGCAAACACTGTCGCACGAAGGTCGTTCAAACGGCCATTATCTGAGCAGCAAAGCAAATGCAGTACAATATTATTTTTTTTCGCATAACTCCATTTCTATTTCTAAACTATTATACACTGTATGAGTAAAAGCATTTGCTATATTTGTATATATATTTGTACTAATAATACGCCTAAACGAAACAATCCCGATTTTGTGCATAGTTCTTTACAAATTGAACAAATTTGTATATCTTTTTTGCTTGTGTCCCGTTTCTGACTTACGATTTCAGTTATACTTGAGATGTAAATAAGTTTTTAACTGTCTTTCGATGTGTGAAATGATGTCATCTGTAGGCACGGAATACACCGACTATTTGACGCTAGTGAATCTGAACACGCTGTTGGCGTACAACTTGAGCAAGCCGTCCGCTGGTCTGTGGACGGTCCTTGTGTCGAGCAGTGTTCCTGGCGCTTCGTTTGACGTCCGAGTCACGGCCATCAGTAACATCAGCTTCACGTTCGAGTTCGGTGAACCCAAGTTAGGACTGCACGCTGGGTACCAACCCGTCTCCGGCAACCCGCTTGCAAGTATGACAGACACTTCGTACTTTTAGACGTGCTACGGCCATCGCTTTGGCCTCGCCATAGTACAGTACTATGTAAGCTTACTGTTTACACGACATGTTTTGCGTTAAGATGCTTTCCATTAAAAAATCTCTGTTGATAATATTGAGAAAAAAGCGCATTAAGTAATGATTAAAGTTTTAGAGAGCGTCATCTTCCAAGATCCACAAGTAAGTTTCTTTTTTAGATTTCACTTAGAACACTTTTCCAGTCCTCGGTTTTCCAATGCCATTACGTTACTACAATACATGGCCATGAAGTACGCGTGTATCCGGCGCTCAAGTTTGCCGCTGTCTGCTCTGTACAGATACGCTGTACTACATCGTAATTCGTATATTCGGCGCCAGCGACTTGGCGACCGGTCAGCCGCTCGGCCTGCTGCGGAATCTCACCAATATTCTACTCATTTCAGATTCAGACGACGACGAAACCAGACTCTTGGCGTCCGAACTACGACCACTGACGCAGTACGCCGCCGAAACCATGCTACCAACGTCGGGTATTTACACTGAATAATTTCCACTTAGGCTTCCGCAGACGAAAAAATGTTATTAAGTATACGCCCAGTTCGCATGCATGCACTTAAGCAATGTCCATAACGTGCGTACCGTACATTCATTCGGTATTTTTTTCTTTGCTGTTTGCATAGTTGCAATTTCCAGTCAAAGTCATTACGTTTAATCACTTTATTCACAAACGGCGCAGAACGTGTTTTTAATTCTTTCACAGCCACTAAAACGTGGATGGCTGCAAAGATTTGCCTGATTTCTTTTCTCATTTGCACTTGCCGATTTCTAGTTTATACTGGTTTATTTTTTCACTGACATTTTTTCATCTTTTTCGATTTTGCTGTGTTTTTGGCTCGCGACTGTTATATAGCAACCCTTAAATTCAGCTAGCGTGTCTGCGGCTGTGTCTGCCTGCTGTATGTTTGCAGCGACAGTCGCAAGCGGCTTCGCTTACCGGTTTGTACACGTCAAGGTAGCTTGTTTCGATAAAGTATCACAATGCTTCATTTTTCAATTTTTGAGCCCGTAAATGCAGGTGTATTACAGTTGCTTACCAGAAACTGTGGAACAGTCTTCCAGTTCAATTCTGAGACGAAACGAATACTCTAAAGAGCTAGAATAAAGTTCGCCCAAGACGTTTTTCAAATGTTGAGATCGCGGCGCATTGTGACTATAGCTGTTAAGTTAGCGCATCCAAAGTTATCTCACTTACTTTCGTATTAATTCAAGTTACTTACTTACTCATTTATTTACTTACTTATTTACTTACTTACTTACTTACTTGCTTGCTAATTTACTTAGTCAATGCATCATGCATTGTCAGGGTTTCGTGTCGGTTGGGAGGGCGTCGACGACGAAGGTAACACCGTGCGACGCGTTGATGATAAGATTGTGGTAGCGGTGAACGTCAAGGTCGAGGTCAGGGTCGAAGGTAACGGCTCATTTTCCGTGCTGGCCGGAGAATCACTCAATGTGACCGTGAACGTCACGAACGTTGGTGACTTCAGCACGTGGTATCTGCGAGTCACCGACACTTCGGCTTTTTACACCGGACCAGCCCCCATCCGGTATTATAGACTATTAGCACATTTTGATCTCACAGGCGTCTGAAAAGAATGGTTCCTAAGTCTGTGACATCGTACAACATTTTGTTTTTGTATGTTATATCATTGTAAAGCTGCTGTATTGTCCATACTTTTTGACGAATAAAATGATTATAATGACGATGGTGATGGTGCATGGTGAGTGCCTGTTGCAACGCTGAGTTTAATTATCTGTGAATTTGTGCGAAAGTTTTTCACGGTAGATTTTAAAGAAATTTTTGCTGCAGAAATGTTGGCGTATTTCATACAAGTATTTCAGCAGCTCGTGAAGCTATGTTCGGGAGTTAGTAAGTGATAAAATTTGTGGTAAAAGAGCGCGAAAAAACAATAACCGACTCAAACATGTATAAGGTTGTGTCTTTATAGAGCGATGCTAAAAAGCGGAAAATAGACGCATTTTTCCTGAAATAATCGAAACAAAAAGACGATGACGACGACGATGATGATGAAATGTTGATGACGATAGCATGTTGAAGATCGGAGTTTGTCTGGGCATGCTGTGTAGGCATATACATGCTTTTTAACAATTATAACTGACGTTCTATAAAACGTACTATGTTTTATGTGCAAGGATAAGCGATTTGCCGGCAAACACTTCGCGTACGGTGTCGCTGAACTTCCGCGTTCCAAACGACACTCGAGCTGGCAACATATCGACAGCCATTGTGACTGTTGGCGGAAGCTCAACCACTGACATTGAAAATCGCGCCGTTTTCTACATCTATGTCAAGCCGATGGTGAGTCTAGTCCCAGTTGGTTCTGGTGTTTTGTCGGATTGTCGATAAAAATAATAATCGAAAAAAAGATATCGGCGCAGAGTGACGACATGCGGCCTTCCCTTTATAATCATTTTATTAGGTTTAACAGTGGTCAAGCCTTGTTTGCAGTGGCGATCGAGTTGCCCGGGATCTCTTTGCTACCGGCGAGTAAACAAACTTGTGCGACAGATATGAGTTATTTGTTTGAAGTTTTGACGTTTCATGACCACGATATTTGATTTCCTAAATTGAAAATTGGCACACTGCCAGAAGCGAGTTTACACAAATTTCGGTTCTGTTGCGCCTTTTTGTGTTTGAATGAGGAGATCGTACGGTACAGACAGACGGACGGATGTACTGGCAAAACCTGTAATGCGACCTATTAGAACGACCGACAGCAAAATTACTCAAAGGGAAAGCCACGAAAACGCCAGGAAAATAAGTAAGTAAGTAAGTAAGTTGACTTTAATTGCAAGCATCATGATAGTAGTAAATCACACTGCATGCTAGAGGCTTTGAAAAGTATTTACACATATACGATACCTTAATCTCGAAATAGCAAATACCGTCATCGTCTACTGTAAGTCACTGATTTACAGCATTTCTATAAATAACGGTAAACTTTTACCTGTCGGCAGTGGCGAAAATAGAAGTATGATAACTGGTAACTCGGGTGTACATTTTGCATGTACATTTCTGTGTAAGCGATCGATTCACCGTGTGAACCTGTCTGTTGTTACATGTTTTAATCAACTGGTTGTGTTTTGTATAGAGATTCGTATAGTTTTTTGCAATACGCGTAGGCATCACGCAATGATATCCACTAAGCCTAGAATATATAACTCAGTGGCATCACGTAAGTGGCTGATCCCTGTGATGACCCGCAGCCTTGGTCAGGCTAACTGTATGCGTATAACTGAGAAGGTGTTGCATGTCTGCAAATAAACGAAATGAATAAATAACCATGCTTACTGCCTTTTTGTGATTATTTTCTTTTTTATTAATACTTCTCACTTTCAAGGGAAAAGACAGGAGGCGCAACCATTTCTTCTACTAGGCTGTCTGTCGTCGACTTTAACCAGCTGTTTGTGTGAAACTTATGACAGGACGTAGACGAGATTTCGCCAAACTGTACAGTCGTCCGCGTGATAAATCCCTGTGACTATTCAACTATTGACGAGACCGAGTGTGCGCGGCACAACTGGACGGTCGACTTCGAGGCCGTGGACGAGGAAAGCGGACTTCAGTCTGTGACGCCACGCACCTGGATAGCTTCTTCATCAGAAGCAGCAGCAGCAAAGTGGCTACAGGTGTTTTTTCTTTCATCGGTGTACATAGGAATGGCCAGAAATTTGTACTGAGACATTTGTGAAATCTTTTCTTTTATCTCTTTTTTTCTTTTTTTCTTTCTTTTTTCCATCGTTTTTCTCCATTCTTGCCTCCCCAAATACAGCTAGGGGGTCTGGAGGAGCGCTGTAAGCTTCTCCAACGAGTCTTCCGGCCGCAATTGCATTTTTACACATTTTGACTTTACAAAACACATCGCATGGCAGCACTGTAGTCGTTTGAGTGCTGTCCAAATGATTGTCAAATTAAGTGTGTTTTAGAGGTATGCGATACGGTTAAAGAAAAATCCGATTCGTTTCGGTTTTTGGTGCGTTGTCAATCTTGGATTATTGGGGATACACCATGGCTACGCAGATGTCCAAGTGACTACTATACTTCTATAGCTGGGTTACAAAACGTCAACAATAACGTCAACAATCACAACATTATTTTTATTATGGCAATTTTTTATTAAATCACTCACCCATATAGCAAGGCTGCTTGAAAGTTAAACCGTTTGACAGTTTAAATACCGGTAATCAAAATGTCTAAAAATTCAAAAAAGATAGCGTTTTAAACGAGGATGTCTGGCTGGAGTGTTTATTAT
>Ga0209454_1000793_pt1 | contig 17714 bp, 8 predicted proteins | sample WorMetHERISLAND1_2_FD_187400 | JGI IMG/M metagenome (GOLD analysis project Ga0209454, IMG submission 187400) | Marine gutless worms symbiont microbial communities from Max Planck institute for Marine Microbiology, Germany - Olavius geniculatus... | ecosystem: Host-associated > Annelida >... | reverse complement strand
GGCACTATAACGTTGATCATTATGATGATGATGATGATGATTGTGATCAACTTTAACTTCTGGGACATATTTCTGTTAGGCTGCCCCTATGTAGTTTACAAAGGTGGGGGTGGGGCACAGGCACAAACTGCCCCTTCTTTTTTGTTGTCTGCTATTAAACCAAGTTAACCAAGTTACCAAGCAACCCCATCTCTCAGCCATAGTCCAGTCAAGGTGCCTGTCCCTGTTCGGACACATTGCATGAATGCCGGATGAAACAGATGCAAAACAGATCTTAACAGCTTCCCCCACAGGAAACTAGACGAGACCACTGGGACGTCTTCATATTACATGGATGAAAACCATTCAGCAGGATCTGAAATCCAGCGACCTCAATATGGATGACGCAGTTGACTTGGCTCAGAACCGTCCGCTCTGGAGATTGATGTCTACATTCGGCGCTACGCACTCTTAGTGGTGCTTGCCAGAAATGATGATGATAATGCTATTAAACGTATTTTACCTGTAGTTCTGTATAAATTAACCCAAAACTGATGGTATTTTATTCTTGGATGATTTTTTTGTTACTTGAACTGGGTTAGTAGCTGTGGGACTTAAATACTTTGACTCTTCAAACATATTATTGATTTGCTGTTCACATTCTACTTAGCCTTGACTGTTATATATGCATTTGTGTGTATACAGCGAAGACGAACACAAGCTAATACAGCAGTATTGTCACAACCTCAATGGTCGCAAATCCGACAATGTTAGTTGCAATTATTTTTGATTTTTCTTTGCTTCATTGTTAGCATCAGAAAGTGTGTACATGAACTAGAATAAACAACGGAGTATAGTTTGAATACATTAACGAAAACATATGGGATTTTTTCTTTCTGCTATAGTTGTTTATTTAGCCATTTAAATGCATCTAAAACCTATAGGAACATGGTGGCTTAGTCTAGTGCAACATTGATGATTGGTTGTTGAGCCAGGTTAGTACTAAGATACAAGTATACTTTCATAGTATTGGACCAGGCCACATAGGCACTGACTGGCTGTTAACGGAGCTCCGACCATAACAGACCTAGATGCCTTTGTATGAATCTTTTGTCTCTTCTTCTTTAAAAGTGAAAGTGAAACTTGTTGTGTTTTTCCACAGCTGAAAAGTCCGATGCAGATAATGATGGGCGTTGCTGCTGAACAACAGACTGAGATGGAGGCTATGATTCGTGATCTTGAAGCAGAAAACAGGTATTTATATTCATTCTCTTCACTACTGACACATTTTTGTCTTCATTTTTAGGTTATTATTTAGAGTTTTGAGGTAGAATTAGTCTTGATTGCTCAAGAGTGATCAGTAAGTTGTCTGCATATTGCTGATTATGACCTCATCAGTTTCAGTCATTTTATTAATGACCGTATGATGGTTAACCTTTTACTTGTTCCTTATTGATCAGCAGGACTCTGAGCCAACCAATCTATGATTGGTCAATCGTGAGATTGTTTACAGTTTTGCATGTTTGTGATTGGTTGGCTCTTTGATTTACGATAGGTCGATTTTTGTGATTTTATCTAGTTTGCTCGTATGCTATTGGTCAACAGGGCTCTTCAGGCAGAATACGACCAGCTGTTACTAACACATCGTGATCCCAGCGTTCATCCCGACATAAAGTCGCTACAAAACGACTCTGCTGCTGCTGCCGAAGCTGAAATGATTGCTGAGGCGAAGCATCTGACGAAGCACAAGACGCAGCTGGAAGTACGAATGAGAATACTTGAGGACCACAACCGACAACTGGAGGCTCAGCTACAGCGACTCCATCTACTGCTGGACCAGGTATGAGGAAGCTGCGACATTTTAGTTTTATGATTGGTTTCAGTTTTAGTGAGTTTTGAGTGAATTAATGTTAGTTCCATTTTAGTTTGTGTTGTAGCAATTTTCGTTTTGGTTCTGTTTAGTTATGTCAAAATAATTGTGGCTTTTTTTAATTTAGTTTTAAGTTGTTAACTATATGAAATGTTTTTTTAAACAAACACATTACAGTTTTAGTTTTCATTAACTAGTAGCAATAATAGTTATATTTTGTTATAATATCACAGCTGTTGGCTAAATTTTTTCATCGATTAAGAACTTTTTTACAAATAGTAACTGAGCACTGCATCATAGAATAACTTTGTTACATCAATGTAATTCAAACATGTGCCAGTGAAACAAAATTGAAAATCAGTAGATATTTGGTGAATATGCAGACAGCAGTTTTGGTGGCTAATTTTGTTGACTCATGTGTGCATAAGTCCAGTGTTAATGTAGCTCAGAGAGGCTAACTCCAGTAATAATACCAGTAGTAGTAGTAGTAGTTGTTGTTGTTGTATTAGCAGCTGTTGCAGTAGTTCTAGTTTTAGTTTTTGTGATGTGGATGTTTGGTGTGTGAAGCCAGAGGCAGATGGAGCGGCTCATATCGTCACATTTTCCGGCTCCGAGCGACTAACTCCGGGCTTGTCATCCGCATCGTCCCACAATTCACTTCCACGTCGAGATCCGCCGAGCTTCTCTGCTTATCAGCAGAGCAGACGAGGTACTCGGCTATTTATCCGTGTATGCTTCTGTACATGAACACAGTCTGCCGAGCATGGTTTGTGATATGCTAAAAGGATTGGTGCACCGATGAATTCAAAAAAAGTTTTCATGGCATGTATAGTGCAGAAGCTGATCCCAGACTCAGGCAGAGTCACAAAACCTTTCCAGCAGACCCTCTGTTACCTTCTCAGCTGCGGAGAATTACCACGTTTTGGCCATTGCCAAATTTCACCGGGTGCAGCCAATGAGAGATGAGCATATCAGCCATAAATCACAGATCTGTAAGAGCGCAGTGCTGACTGGGAGTTCTGTGTTCTACTTTACCTACCAGTTTGAATAATGTGCCATGTGCTGCAGCTGAAGGCATGTACAAAGCGACAGAAATGAACTGAAATCTCAGTTCAGTTCAGTGCAGTTGTGTTACGTGCACTGCACAAACTGAACTGAACGAAACTCCATATTCATGCTCTGTGGCATGAATATGCCATTATACATGAATGTATATATAAACTTGTCATTCGCCATGATGGTGCTGTACGCTGCAGCTAAAGCCGGCAGTGGTGGTACACAGAACGGCGGCTGTTTCACGTTTGACAACCAGCAGCGGTTGTTAGCAGAAGAAGCCGAGTTGGATCATATGGTAAAGGAACTTCAAGCCACACTTCCACCGTCTGAAGGTCAGCCCGATCATTTGCTTGTTAATGTCATAGCACAGTTAACTTTGCAAAAGCAGAGGTGACTTGGTGGTGTTGGACTTACAGTCGGAGGTCATGGGGTCGATTTCTGGTCGTGTCGCTATCAAGTGGTTACTGCTTGGATGGGTGACTGTTTGTGGACAGGTAAACCATCTAGGTATATAACCAACACCAAGGTCAACTCAGCCTTCCATCCCGCCGGAATAGGTAAGTAGAGTGCCGGCCTGCCTGGCTGAGCTTAAGGCAGGGCACATTCACCTGTGCTGGGTGGTAGCTAACACTGTGTGATCACAGGTGGCAGGTGACGCTCTGTAGCTGGGATGGGTTTTTGTTAAGAGGTATACACCACCGTTACTTCTTTTAAAGCGATGAAGGTTGCGCTCTTGGTGAAGTTTTTAAAGGCGTTATTTCTTTGTTTTTTTACTTAGGTTGTGTGTGTGAGTCCTGTTAGTATTATATTTGTGCAAATGCATAATGCATATGTATTAGCTGTTATTGCATTTTTACGCGCAACAGCAGCTACTGCTGTAGTGCATCTTAGCCATCGCAATTCTGTCCATCTGTCTGTTTGTCACACGGGTGGATCAGCCAAAAACGGTGCAAGCTAGGATCACCGAATCTTCACCATCGTCTGCCTGGAAGACTCTAGTTTCAGGAACTGTAAAGCTTTTCTATAAGTTCGAAGAGGGTCACCCCAAACGAGGGCACTAAATGAGAGGGGGGTAGGGAAAATTTGCAATATCCAGCCTTTAGCTACAAATGGAAAAATTTTTTATATAAATAGATCAATATTCGACTGAGTTATAAAAGAAAGAAAAAGGGTGCCTTTTTAATGAAACACCGTGTAGTTTGGTTGATGTCAGATGGCACGTGTACGAACTCTGTAAACGTGATACTTGTATTACTGTTAGGGCAAATTGTTCCATGCCTAGGTTGACTCACGGGTTTGCTAATCTGAGGTTAACTCAACTCTTGGGTTAACCTTGCTTGCACCAAATTGGTAGTTAACTCACAGATTTTGACTGAAAAAAATGCGCTACAAGTTAACCCAGGTAATTGTCCGAGTTTGCTTTGCATGGAACAATTCGCTTTCAGTCCTATAGTTAACGTTTGGTTTGTAGTAGTTGTGGAGTCGTGGCTTATTTCTGTGTGGTCAGGAGGTGCCGCCAGCAACGTGGACAATTTATTCCAGTCACTCAACAATGTGAGTCGAGCTGTTGGTACTCTGGTCAACATCATGACCGACGACGATGAAGCCACAGATGGACCGAGTGCACCACCGACAACTGCTCCTCGTGCTGGACTATCCCATGGCCCACGCAAATAGTGCTGCTGTAGCCAATCAACCACTATTACATTTTGCGTTCGCATATAGCCAAATATTGGCTTTCATTTGAGTTTTTACTTGTGTTTAACGTAAATTTGAATACTTGAGATACAGGTGATTGCATGATTTCACACAATGCTTTTTCTTCTTTTCTGAAAGAATCAAAATTTATTATGTGGAGTAACAAAACTGTGTGAAAATTTAACTCTGTGAACGTGACTTGTAGTCAACAATATTCTTCTTACATTTCCTTTCATTATAGCAGCAAATATTTTGAATAGTTAATTCAGGATTTCTATGTATATTCACATTTTGCTGTTGCAAATAGCCAAATTTTTGTATTTGGCCAAATAGTGTGAATCTGTTACAGCTCTAGTGTCAATGAAATACTGCCTGTCAAATTGCATTATTGCAGCATAAATAATTATGATTGATAATGTGCTGTCACTCCATGCCTCACTGATTATTTAACATTGATTAAGTTCAATGTCGCTGTGTGTGGCCAGATATATCTCCTATGCTGAGATGCTGTGTTATATATATATGTTAGAATATTTCTCAAAGTAGTCCCAACTCCCAAAAGAGACTGTATACAAACAACAGTAATTTTCGTTTTTGTGTCAAGTAATGTCATCAATATAGGTGCAAGGAAACCCTGTAATGCAGATGAAGATTTTCAAATAAATTGCACCAGGATCACATTTTTTTGATTGCAGGGAGATTAGCATATGGCCTACGTGTGGAATGCATTAACGATATTCTTATAACATTATCTGAGAAAAAAGAATGAAAACAATGTTTTCAACTTATAAACATTGGGTTTTCGTTCTTCTGACTATTGTGACCAAGTAGTTGTAGTTCTCAGCACGTGTAGAGTGTTGTATGTGAATAAGAACAAATTATGCTGATCTTCATTGGTGCCTATGAATGGCTCGTTGTTTTTACTCAGTGGACAATTTCCTGCATTATTGGTGCCAAGTTTTCTTACATTTTCGTTAGCACTGTAGTCTGCTATGCTGCTGTTTGTCAGCATGTTGGCATTTGTCCCGTACGAGTTATTTATTTCTGATTTTGTGTAGCCTAGGTTAGATTTTGTCGTCCGTTGTAACTTAAGCTTTCAAGTATTAATTATTGTTCATGTACTAATTTCGCTTTATGTGTATTTCGTTTAGTTTAATTTTTGCTTGACATTGTCATTTTATGCAGTGACCTCACTTTTTTTGTTTAATCATTCTTGCCTTTGCCCAATTCTTGTTTCATTAGTAACATATTTTTTGCCTTCACTAAATTTTTCGAATGACCCTATACCTTTTTCATCATACTGCACTGTGGTACCCAGTTAATTCATTGCATATCTACAAGTCAAAGCTAGTTTGTGTATATTCTGACCCTTAAGGGCACCCCAAGTTGGAAACCCATTTGATTTGTCTGCTGTTCAAAGGGACCAGTATACTATCCCTGAATCTTTCCTAAAATCCCATAATATGTCTAATCCTTAATCCTCCAGTCATATCCATATTATCTTAACTCAAGCAGTCTCTGAATAGCAAAGATAACAACCGACGTAACTTACCATTCATAGTTATCATGCATTGCATACTATGACCCGTAACTGTGTTAACGAGTAGATTTTTAGCAGTAGCCAGCTACAAGTGTTACATGTTCGATCGTACATTAAATACAATTAGAATGGTCTTTGTCTATGTGCCTGACATAGAGCTCTGTGATATGTAGCGTTCAAGCGTGAATATTGGAAGTTAGAATAAGTCATTGTAGAGCTTTTGCTTTGCAGAACTGTCAGTCCCTGTTGTTATCTGTCTCTGCATATGCAAAGGCAACTTTATGGTCTCATAATTGGTCCAGATATGGGTTCTTTGTTAATATGCTGTTTAAAGGCTATTATCGTCTCATTTGATTTTATAATTCCAGTGCTATGTTTAGGGCCTCAGAGCAAAAAAACTTGCGGGTGGACAGGGGCTGCAGGTGATGCAGGGGGCCACAAACAACAAAAATAATGTATAACAAGGAATATGTTTACAAGCCTGTACATGAATGAATCTTGCCTAAAACCGTTCAGGTGAGGTATGCGTTAAACATGGGGATGGCAGTAATACTGCAGTAACCGCGGTGGTAATTACCGCAGTAATGGGGACAATAACGGCGGTATTCCCTTGGGGAATGGGGATAGGAGCTACGGTAGTACCATGGGGATGGGGATAGAATTCATGGCATACCCGTGGTAATGGGGATTGATGTGGACTAAAAATTTTGGGATCCGCACACCTCAGTGCCGGTCAAATATGAAAGCACGCCAGGCGGCTGTGTGCAGGCATCTCTACTTGCAGTGTATGCCCTGGAGCTGTATGCGCCTCCTAGTACCCACCATACAGCGTGACAGATGGTGTGGTATTACGTTAATTGGTTTACTAGGTGAGCAGGGAAGCAAACAACACACAGCCATTGTTCGCGGTAAACAAGCCTTACAATTTATTGCACCTAGACTTGACGTGATTGAATTATTAGAGCCATGTGTTCAAATTAATAGGAATAAAATAAATCATTATATTTTCTTAAAGTTTAGGTGCTTGAATTATTAGAGTGTCCGAATTAATGGAGGAAATACGGTAGTACTTTCGTCTGTAGTAGTTGCTGTAAAAATACGTATGGGAATAATACATTTCACTAAACAGTACTGACCAGTACATCGCATGGCATGTTTCGAAATGCAGATAATTTGTGTTTATGTACATCGATAACGTGGGATGTTGCAAAATGTTATTAATTTGCAGTACATTAGTAATCAAGAGTAGTGAAATGTGCAGATTATTAGCGGCAATTATTTTTGTCAATATAACGATGGGGATGGGGACAAATTGATGGGGATGTTACTTCATCCCCATGTCACTCTTTAGTATGCGTAATAAAATTACAATTGATTTAATTTGAACCAGATTAATTTGTAAAATGGTCGTTAAAGTGGTGCAGTATATATTTCTTTGCAGTATTTGCCTAAAATGCAGCGATTTTTGTTGTTTTCTTATTTCACTTTGAGTTGGTTCCATTTTAATAATGGGACATAAACTGCTCAAATGAGTCGAAGTTATCAACTGAGTGCGACAGTACTTTAATAATATTGTGTGCTTATATATTGGTGCTGTACCCATACCTATTATTTTGTCCAGCCAGCCACTTTTTTCAGAGGTTAGTTCACATTAGGCTGAGTTCCTCAAAAGTAAAATTTTCCCAAGTGTTGAACCCATTTCTGTGATCCAGCCAACACTGTAAAATGGGTAGTGATACAGTAGTTGGTCCAGGAGTGTGAATGGTCAGTAGCGCCCAGAACTGCAGTTTGGTAATTTTTGGTGTGTAAGTTGTGGTTGATTTTATTCAGGACATTGCATGTTCTCACTGTTCTGTATACTGCAAGTCGACTCAGAGTTTCTGTCATACTTTACCAGATATGGCAACTTTTCTGGAGAGTTTGTTACTGATAGAATTTTTAAAATTGACCAAAGTTTGGTGCAGTTTTGACAAATATTGTGTGGCCCACTTCACTCATGGTATATGTTTGCAGTTTGACATACTATGTTAGGTACTTGTACTGTGCTCGCATATAACACAGCTAGCAGTCTTAACAGCATGTTATGCGTATTCAAATGTACAACGTAAAGTGCATTCATGTGTGGTACTGGGTCATTAAATGAGTGGTATACTGCTAGGTAGTCTACCACTTAAGCCAATTTGGTCAAATAGCGGCTGAAAAGCAAAGTGTTTCTCGACTTTCTCCAAAGTTTGGAAAAGACTCCAAAATGTTGTCATAACATTAGCAGCTTTTTTTACAACCGAGTGCAATGTCCCTTGTAGTACAAATTTTTGTCGTTCTGTAATTTACTGCAGCATTTGCAAACTGCAGGTAAATAGATGGTAGGTTGCTTGAACGTTGATTTACTTACTTGCCATATTTGTGATTTGCGAATTATGTCTCAGACGCCTGCAACAATTAACTGCAACGTGTATCCGTGCACATTTTGTTTTTATTGTAGCTTTGCATCGTGTTGAAGTAAATAACTTAATTATTTGTGTTCTGCATGTAAACTTACTGTGCACATACGGTACATACACTTGTTATTAGGTGGGCACCAGTTAACGTATATTTTGATAGATGCCGTGTTTATTGCAGCAATACAATTTGCATTCAACTCATTGTGCATCTTCTTGGAATTTTCATTGGATATCTGTGTAAATGAAGTAATAGGCCTTCCCACGCTTAGAGAAGTCCACTGTCCATAGACTCGCGACATTTCTATAACTCCTTGCAAGACTCTTACACATGCTGCAGTTATTAGGCTGCTGTCATGCTTACTAACAGTATAATGAATCAACCACTCAATTTATTTGCTGAGAAATAGCAATTGCACCCAATATAAGAACTGGTGAGGTGGACAGCAAGGCTCTTAACAAGAAAACACTAACCGTTGCACTGAACTACGTAAAACTCAAAATACAGCAGTAGCACTTAACTAGGAAGCTTGCAAGCTGACAAAACTGAACAAATCTGGCAAACTGTAGTACATATTAATGACTACACAAAAAGAAATTTACTCTGACTATACAAAGCGTATGTAAAGCACTGAAAAAATTGGCAAAGTTTAATTTTACAAGTATAAATCAGGTCAAGTTGTAAACAATGCCATTCAGTGCTCTACAGCTCCGACGAAACTCAACGGGCCGCATCGGACGGTTAGGATTAGGGTCAACCACACCGGAAAGGCGGACCCCATTGCGGTGTTTCATTGGACCCGTCTAAAGTTTACAGGTAGGTCAAGTTTAATTAAACAATCATCATAACACAAATTTCTAAAGCCACTAAGCTTTTTGGCCTTTTGGTGAAATGTCTATGAAGTTGCAGTATAAGGTATAACAGCACAACAATGCAATATCTAAATTTCTACAAAGCAGCAAGCAAACAAGCCACAAGCAGCACTGAGCACAGAAAATATTATGGCAATTTGCTACCACAGAACATGAAATACGTAAACATTTCCAACTGAAAATGGATCTGCCATGATCTTAAATCAATAAAACTCAACAAAAACCAAAATAGCATTTAATTTCAGCATTTATTTATAGACTAGTGGCAAGATCATGCACCACACAGATGATAGATAAGCATTAAACATGGTGACTGAGCAAGAGTAAGAGTATAGTCTCTTAAGGGTGTATCACAGTACTAGAGCCCATTTCATGCCACAGCACTTTTAACAGCAACTAATTATTTAAAGAAAACTAAAGTAAGCTTATTAGCTACAACAAAAACAGATAACAAAAAGCATGAAGCTACAAGAGTTGATTTAATGAAAGCAACACTGTGACTGTTGGGGTCCTCAGGTCCACCAAAAGCTGACTGAGAAACTGGTTGCCAGTGAGCGAATGAAGTGCCAATACATTGGTGGTATGTACAGCATATCACCCTCATGTAGAACACAGTCAGAAAATGTTACACCCTCGAACAGCGGAAATGCAGTCATGTCCGGATCTTCAACATCGACCTGGCTTGTGGTACTGAGCAAATGGCTGCTGTGAGGGTACAGTCCATAGGTCATGTCTGGGTGGTAAAGACGGATGTATTTTGCTCCAACAACCTGTGCAAACACATTGCGTTTCTCATCACGGTGTAGCGGTGAGACCGTCCCACTCGGCCCAAACCATGCGTTAATGTCCACCTCACTTTCTTCGTCATCACCGCATGCACTCAGAGCACAGTAATCTGGCACGATGATATCCTGTCGAAGGCGGGGAACCTGGTTGAACAACTGGTGCTGGGCGAGGTATGCCACTTCTTTGGGACGCTCTCCTCCATTTCCATCAACATAATTCTCAAAGAAGTCCTCAACAGTCATCAGTTTCTGGGACCATGACTGATCAGTGTACTTTGATCCCAGCTCGACCGGAACAAGGCGGCAGCCAGCCACCTTCCTCATGTACTGCGGACTCCATCTGTTGTGGGACATCGCTGGCCAGTCATCCATGCAGTTTCTCAGTATCACCGGAGTTCCTGTGCTCACGTACACTTCGCTGAAGTATTCCAGTGATGGACAGGCTTCAGTTGCGACTTTGCTACCACACAACAATTGGTTGTGGTCCTGATCAACATGCTCTGCATTCTGCTGACCGGTGCGGACAGTGTCTGTATCAGATGCACTGCAGCTGTCGGTGTACAACTGCTGCAGCTTTGTTGCCAGTCGGGCAAGGATGTTGTTCAACAGCGGAGCACCCATCAGCAGGCCCATATCACAAGTGTAGATGACGTCCTTCATGCTGTACAAATCACCACACTGGGCAAACTCCGACACCACCTTCAGCAGACTAACCAACGTGTAGGCATGTCGAGTGCTGATGTCGATGTCCTTCCAGTGGCCGGAATACAGATGCTCCCACGTTATGTCCAACAGCACCTTGCATTTCCTGTGACATGTGGTCCAATCGGACTGCAACAGTGCATCAATGGTTGACTTCAACAACGTGATGTAAGCCTCGCCCAACACTTCGCAGTTCAGCAGCCGAATCCAGGAATAATGGTCGGCGTTGGATAGTGTCAACAAATCAATGCCAACATCCTGCAACAACTCATCCACTGTCATACTTTGTGACTGGCTGTTCATGCTTTCCATTGCTCTAACCAAGACTTGCACAACTGCAATGCACATCGACAGTATCAGCATTTAGTGTACCTTCTAGAATTACCAAATAAGACAGCACAAACTCACATAATATTCACATGTAACAATATCTACTGTATAGTAGTGTTAATTATTATACCTATAATAATAATAATAATATAAAAATTTATAAGGTGTGCAAAGTCAGTGAGCAACATGCTGTGAACATCTAGTTTTTCTAATGATCGGAGCAATAACAATGTTACGCACACTGACACGACTGGTCGTGTACCACTTACCTATTTGGCAACTGTTCCTAACTGACTCAAACACTAACCCAAACTTTAACCTCAGCTGTCAGTCGTCTGCATGGACGTTAGTCAAAAGCATTCAACTTGCTAAAGTCGGATTTTGACCTATCTAAGGACCATGGCATTACTTCCTACAAAAGTCAGCTGACTCTACAGGCTAACTTTGCCATAGGCTAGCCTACTGCTAAGTTCTAGGACACAGCATTGACCATTCAAAGATGGGAAGGTGTACTTTGCGGAATGCAAAATTTCGAAAAGGTGTATTTTGCGGAATTTCACCTGCGGAACGTTCCAGAAATTACACCTTAGAGTTTTTCCGCATTCCGCATTCCACATTCCGCAAAATTCAAATAAAATCAAATAATCAACTTCGTGTAGGCTTAGGCTTACATTTGAATCTCTAGTCGACATCGGCACATCATAAATGACGCAGTCACACATTCGGCAAAGTAATCACCACTGACGTCTTCAACTTAACTCTTAAAATGCCTTGAAGTCCGTTAACTCACGACCGTAAGCCGGCACATCACATACGAATGCAAGGTCAACTCAAGTAGCCTAGGCCCAATCTACAAGCGATTCCTGACGCGGTGCAAAGTCCAAATCGCTTGCTCAGGTAATTAGGTAGCCTATTGTGTTGTTTCACCTGACCGACCGACTACCGTGAAGGCACAATCACAGACGACTACAGAAATCAACTCAAATAGGCCGACTGAGTACTTTTTTTCTACGTCGCATTAGTTTTTTGAAACGTTTCTAGTCGAATTTTAATTCTTTAGAATAAGAAGTTAGAATGACTGTTTTAGGATAAAGTCTATCGATACAAGCTAACTCTCATATTAGGCCTGCCAAAAAAATGATAAAAATTAGCCTAGTATCTCCTGGACTGCAAGACACAAAAGGACGATGGTAAAAGGTAAATGTGTGGATCTGCAGATGTGGAACGGATAAAAAATGGATGTCAATGCGGAGGATATCCGCCTTTTACCCATCGTACTCAGGCACGCCTCTGGACCAATAAGCAGTGTATAACTGTGTATTAATTTGGGGCATTTGGGCACCATGCTTTGTGACAGGCACCGTGGCACGTTATTGAAATTGCCAAACTTTGCATGTCATTCAAGTTTTAAAAAATCGTAAGTTGGATTTAAGTAGGCAGTTGGCAAATCTGGGTTTACAATAATAACTTCCTGCTGCACTTATTAGTCATTGTCGTCGTCATCCGTTGCCTTTCGTCGTCGCGTGATATCAACTGTAGGCCTACGTCATCATTGCACATTGACGAGCGTCGACGTCACACTTCGTGGTGCACTATGACAGAGCAGACCATGGTTTTCTGAGTAACTGCCTAGCCGAATTTGCGATCAGGAATTAAGCCATTGACTAGGTCTATGCAGAGAGTGAACTGTGAAGAAATTCACAGCTGCAGACTTCAAATGAACGCCGCTTATAAAGCGTCCGCTGAGCAGTTAATTACAGAGCGAATGATTGAAAAAATCAATAACTTTCATGACTGGTAATGTATGTGACAACTGTTATCCGAACATCCGCCTTTTACCCACACATCCGCACACAGCATCCGCAGATTTCATCCACCTTTTACCCGTTGCCACATCCGCAGATCCGCAAATCCGATTATTACCCATAGCCGACACAAAAAGGTTTGTGAGCATGGTGTCCAGCGCTCTGTAGAATTGTACACTTATGCAATTGACTTAACTAAACAACAAGAACATTTTCCGCAATTTTAAGTCCGCAAAATACAGAAATTCCGCAATCCGCATTCCGCAAAGTACACCTTCCCTTCAAAGACAGGTACCTACTCGCACGTGCTATGCAGCTACATCATCTGCGCGCGAGAATTTAAACATACCACGATAAGACGTCAGTTTCGGGTAGATACTAACAGTTATACCAATTAACTAAACAATCAGCTCATTTATTAGTGATTTATAATTACTAGAAACCGAAACTAATACAAAAAAATACAAAAAAAACAAATGTAAACACTGTAACATCACAAGTTTCCTCTTGCAATATGGGGATGGGCAAAACACGAATAATAATAATAATAATACCGGTAATACAATATCATAGGGGTATTTTAATTCATAATTTAATCGTGATTTTTGAGTTAAATCGCGTCATTATATGTCGTTAATTAATATAACACGTTTTTGGGGTAGTATTTTGTACACGGTATTTATTGAACAAAAACCTAAAAAAACAAAATAACCTTAAAAAGCTAAAAAAAACCTAACCTAAAATTTTCTTCAAAAATCAAAAAACTTAGGTTTTTTAGGCCTAGGTAATACACATTTTTGTAAAGTGCCATATGGGCGCAGGACGCGGGTTCAAAATAACGGGTAACGCAAAATACGACCATAGGCACTTTTACATATTATACATCGTGACAGCTGCATAGTCGTAATTAAAGATGAATTAGAAAAGTTATAATATCATAAAAAGAAAATTTTAAGTAAGCTTACCGCGGTAGTATTACAAAATTACCGTCTAGAGAATTAAATGTTTTGGAACCTCACTTTTTAGGTTCTTACAAAATTAAATTCGTTATTCTTTGCTTAATTTATCAGCGTTGTTAACTACGTTTTGTTTCAAATTTCTGTTTCGTGTAAAGTAAGTTTTTGTCAATAAATACTGGTTAAAGAAGTGGCGTATTTAGTTGACACAGCAAGCAACCTTACCAAGCTGCTCGGCTAGCACACTAAGCAAGTATCTCGCGTACATGCTTGCTTCAGAGATGTGCAGACCAAAGCCTATAGAGTAGTCTATAGGTTTTGGTGCAGACTGCGGACGAGTCCAGTGAATCCAGTATGGATAATCACAGTTGTACTAGTATGGCTAGTCCGTCCGCGGACGCTGATCCGCAGGATTTTTTTGCGGACGCAGACTTGCGCGGATCCTGTTTCTTGGGCTACGGGTAAAAACCAGATTGCGGATGTGCGTATCTGCAGATGTTGCAACAGCTAACGCTGTAATTAAGTTGTAATTTATTCATTTAAGCCCTATGCATATGGTGCATGTACCGTCATTATCATGAATCAGTCGTTTCTTTTGTTTTGTTAATATTTTTACAGATGGCCGCTAACCGAGACGTTAACAAGCTGAGTCGCGATGTCAACAACATGCGCTTATGCCGTGATGTGAACAACTTGCGATTCGTCAATCCTGGTCGTTTCATGGAGAACTTTGATCCAGAACAAAGCCGACGGGAGATGCGCAAGGTTCAGCGACGTTTCTATCGTGAATCGTAAGCTTGTTTTTGTTTTGTTTTCTATTTTGTGAAATTTGCAAGAGTATGAGTGAAAATTATGGGACTGAGTAAATATCATTGGGATCATAACACTTACTGGGATGGGAAGGCAAGGCTGTCTCTTTAGTGTCATGGTTTGAGTGAAAATTTTATTTCAAAGTGTGTGATGATTATCTATGTGATAAGTTTTGTTGACTTTAGTTTTTGTTCCAAAGTCAGTGCGAGTTGAATGACAACTTTTTGTCGTTTGTAATTTAGTTGTGCTTCTTACTAACTAGTTCTTCACACCAATTTGCTGTCAATGTGCACTATCAATGTTAGCAACCAATGCAGTTTAGTACCAGCCAAAGGGTGATGAGGCTCTGCACTGTCTGCAGCTGAAAAGGTAACACAGACTGTCACAAACTTGCTCGTCAATTTATCCGATGACAAAGGTTTAGAGATAGAGATGAGCAACTTGCCTATAGATGCTCTAAAGGATAACTGGAATTTTTTGTACTCGAGAACTTTTTTTCCAGGAATGATGTACTATAGATGGAATTTTCATTTCCTGGAACTTTCATTTTTGGCCCGATGGCCACCAGTCTTTTAAGACTATGCTTTAATTATGAACATTTTGACTAAACATTGATAATTTTTGTACAAATTATCTTATTGGTGACAGCTGCCAATAAATGCAGATGTGTGGCAGTGCTTTGGAAAAATATGAAGATCTCTAAAGAGAATGATGAATTCCGGTGCAGTTTTGCATCCGTGATCATTGAAATCTTAAAATAAGGACTGATGACAGTCGTTCCAGGGTTCGCTAACTTGTGTCCATCGGTATTTTTAGTATTTTTACTATAACTTTGTCAAATGTGGTCTGTTTGTTACAAAATTTTGTACACATAGTGTAGAAATCAAACAGTAACCAAATTTGCATGTTGTCTGTGACACTATGTGTACAAAATTTTGAAACAAATGGACCACGTTTGACAAAGTTACAGTAAAAATACTTCACGTACCGATGGACCCAAGTTTGCGGACTCGAGCGTGGTCACCATCAGTTCTTATTTTAAGAGGTCTATGACAGCGATTCAAGTGAATCTGGAATTGCATGTGTAAAATTTTATTTGTATCTGTACATGTCAGTGGTTGATATTTCCAGAGTGGGCTGGACACACTGACACACTGTATGTGTATGTGTGGTCCGGCAGGCGTCGTGCACAGCGCGTGTACAACAATGTCGGAGTGCGTATTGCAGACGGCGCTGATGTTTGTGACTGTCTTGAGCCTGACTGTCCTGGCTGTCACTTTCCCTGCCCTCGCTGTTCGTCACCCAAGTGTGGCGGTGAGTGCCGTAACAACCGCTGCTGGTACTACACCGAGATCGTGGATGAGGGCACTGGCACCAAGAAGGTTAATGATTTTGTGCAACGAGCTCGCTCCAACTCATCTACTGATGGGAAGTCCAATGGAAAGGCCACTGATGGGAAGTTTGCCAGTGCCAATGGGAAATCCACTTAACAGCATACTGGATTCTTCATTCCGCCATCTAGCCACTTTTGGCCAATCTGACTGCATATAATTTTTTTCAGTTAAGGTGCTACTTAAGGACTGTTAGGCATAAAAAACTTTCCATGCTTCCAGTTGCAGTTCCATAAGAACTTCTTTTTTTTCAATTTTATTGAACCCCCCAAAACTATTGGTGCAGTTGTTGTTTGCTTTCATAGTTTTCCTGAAACAACTGTTTGCAGCTAGTCTGTTGTGCTGCAGTATTTTTACTTTTTTTCCATTAGGTACTACTCGGTGTGTTTTTTTGAGCCGTTGTGTAATGTTACAGGGAATGTCGCAAAATAAAAATAAAATTTTGTAGAAAATTAATATCTTCAACATTTTTTGCTACTGAAAGCACGAGAATGTTTTTAGACCTTACTGATTTGCATGTGATTAATAAGCTGCCATTTTAGTGATGTGTATATGTATACCTGACAGTATTTTGTGTTTTTTTGCTCGTGTTTGCATTTTATTTTACTGTTCTGAAGTTGTTCTAGGATTGTGATGCAACCAACCTGAGTTGGGCAGAATGGCAAAACATCATATCTATAGTTTTCTAGCAAAAGCATTCTAACTACAACATTCTTTAACATTATACTTGAATACTTATCTCATTATAAAATGAAATATAGCAAACAAATGTGTATATTATGTGCTTATAGTAGAGCAACAATGTTAAAAAACTGGATAAAATGTGACAGAAAATGCATCATGTAGAAAGCTTTTTTTAGCAATTTTTTTCGAACATCATTGAAATGATAGTGTGTTATGCCATTCTGATGATGATGCCATTAACGGCCTAGTGCTATTCAGACCTGTTGTTTTTCTCTTATCACCAGCGTCCATAGCGCTTACCCCAGGATGGATGGCCAGGCTGAGTCAGCCTAGGTTTGGTTGTACCTTGCACTTGTACCACGATCGACGTAGGCCTAAGGTCGGGCAGTGAAGAAGTGTCTCTGCATTTTCATCCGTCAAGAAACAACTTCACCTGCTCTTTGTCCTACGTAGTAGTTTTCGGGGGTCTCTCCATGGCTTGCTTGATGTTCTTCATCCAGGATTTCCAAGGAGGCCCGCCAGCCACACCCACATAGGTGTGTGGTCTGTGGAGTCCATTGTATCCAATGCTGTGCAGTTCTTCCATCTGCCACATGTTCGTACCAAATTGTGCTATGCAGTCCAGTATACTCTGCACTCCGAGTTATTTTCCGATATCTTCATCCCACAGCCTGTCTCTTCTGATGACTCCTTTGATCAGCCTGAGAACTTTTGTTTTAGCTGCTTTTACTTCACTTGTGGTTGTTTTTAGTCCGCCCAGAAGCGATAGCTTGCGGAGCGGACTTAAGTTTTAGCCA
>Ga0209454_1000791_pt1 | contig 17715 bp, 6 predicted proteins | sample WorMetHERISLAND1_2_FD_187400 | JGI IMG/M metagenome (GOLD analysis project Ga0209454, IMG submission 187400) | Marine gutless worms symbiont microbial communities from Max Planck institute for Marine Microbiology, Germany - Olavius geniculatus... | ecosystem: Host-associated > Annelida >... | reverse complement strand
ACTTTTATTTAAACCACGCAAACACACAACAATACAGCACAATCCAGTAAGACACAGATGTAAAAGAAAACTATGAACCACGACTATACAATTACTAGGCTAAGCAACAACACACACACACACACACAAGACAGGCATACAGAACAAACAATATTATAACCTATAGTGAAAACGTAGATATAGGGCATAGACGATAGCATGCTGGCCATTAAGTGTTACGTAAAATTATCTCTGTCCAAATTTGACACTTCTGCGCAAAGACCGAGTTATCTGATCAGGTTTTTAAACGTACCCAATCGGATTCTGCCTTCTGCTAGTGGATCGAAATATTTGGGAATCCGGACGCCCGGTTCGTGAACGTCGAAACTGAGTCAGACCAAGTACAACACGTATACATAAGAATCCGAGGCGAAACGCCTGGACAAGTATCGTCTGCTGTCACTGACTATGATGTGTGGCGACAGCAGCAACAGCGATCAGCTAGAAACAAAGCTGCAGCTTTAGATCTCCGTCGACGACGACCAGCAAAAAAGGTAGGCTGTCGTGATGTACGTTTGGTGTGGACTATTTCAACGAGAATTAGGTCAGTCGTTAGTTTTTGACGAAGTGAACAATGGGCAAGCAGTAGTGTATTACAGTAGGCACCGTCTAATGGCGTCGGTGGTTAAATAAATGATTACGCTCACGTACGCGTCAGTGGGCTCGCTCTGCTTGCCCATTGGTCAGTTCGCCAAAAACTAAACCGTGTTAGTTTGTTTTGTTCGGTTACGTCGCTATGTACGTTCCTTAAGATATATACGGCGTACATTATCTTTGTTCGCTCGATTGCAGTTTTGACATTTAGCAAGTTTTTGATTTTTACTCCGTTCATTTGAAGATAGTTTATGACAAGTCGGAGTTGGCTGTAGATGAAGCTGTGCATAACTATTTTGCGTGCGCGATTTTTTGTCGACGGTGTATAGACCTAAAATATGTTTAAGAAAGTCCAAAGTGCGCCGTACCTTTCTTCCAGTTTCTTGTGCTTATATCCAAGGTATAAATATAATGCAGAAAGTTTGAAACAACTTTCTTTTGAAAGCGAATCATCAGACTGGTTAGATCGAGTATCAACTCCCGTAACTTTCAGGTTTTGGTTCGAATCTTGCACGAGCGACCTTGAGAAAGTTGCTACTTGTTGTGTGTTTACGTAAACTCAGCCTCCTACCCGCAGCGGAATGAGAAATGAGTAGCAAGCCTAGCTCACGAGTCATACGGGTGAAGGTCGAGCGTGGCTGATTGGAGCGGTGGTATGTCCGCATGCTGCTCCGTAAGTTTAACTGTTCGATTATTAGCTCGCTTCATGCAATCAGCTGACATTTCCGGGAGTGTACAGCCCTTCTGGTTACGATCGACTCTGACTGGCGTAAAGGCGCGTACATAGCGACGTGACTGAATTGAACTGATATGGATTAGATTTTGATGAACTGATCAATGGGCAAGAAGCACTGCATTACAGTAAGCACCGTCTAACGGCGTCATGTCTATGCGCACGTGTCGTCAGCCAACCAATGGGCTCGCTCTGTTCGCCCATTGATTACTTCGTCAAAAACTAAATCGTGTCAGTTGAGTTCAATCAATTTAGTTACGTCGCTCCGCACACGCCTTTACTTTCCATCGGCTATATTACTTACGTAGCTGCTGCAGCGGATAACGCAGTTTTGGGATGATAAAACTTCATATCAAACCTTAAAAATCGCCGTCAATTTATTTAAGTCTCTGTGAGAAAATGAATCTCGATCTGTCTAGCCACTGTCAGCGTTCAAACTGAACGCTCTGATTAGGCCCTACAATGTTCGTTTTATAAATAACTATATTGTTATTATCATTATTATTATAATTTTATCAGCGCAGGTGTGTTTATTTGATAAGCGTTCTGCTAAGAGTCTAACAGTCTCCAAACTCGTATAAGCTACTGCAGCAGATCCGGTAAAAACCACTTTCTGACGGACAATAACAAGTTCGTCAAGTACGATAATATTAATCTGCATATCCACACGCATCATTTCCTGAGCGGATAAACGGATCTTGTTATAGATAAAATAAACACAACACTCAGTAGCCAATAGCCTAATAATTCGTGGCCTGGCAAATGGTTGCTTGGTGCAGAGCATTCTGTTAAGAAAATGAATTGAAGCATCTTACAAACAGTGTCCACGAAACGACAGCCGCTGCAGCAGATAACGGTGATGTGGGATGATAAAAATGAGTTATTTTTAATGATAGAAAGCAGCACATGCATCCGCCCACTTTTAGCCAAATGGCAGTTTTTGAAGATTTGGTTGTGCTGTAACTTTAATTAAAGTTTGATCTTTTACACTATTAACAGAACTAGGGGCCTACGGCGAAAGTCTACCAGTTAAAACATCGGACTCAGTATAACAAACCAGTTGCTAAAGATAAGTTTTAAGATAAGATCGAAAACTAGTTTAATTAAAAAATTTTTATTGGAAGCTTCTACTATCTTAAATTTACAGTGAAGACAGTAAAGTTGCACGAAACTAACACAAAAACAAAGACGTCGTAATCTTTTTCTCTTTCTCCTGATTTCGGCAAGTATGATTTTAAAATTCAATTTTAAGTTACAATTTGTTGGCTGACTCTTAACATCGACGACTAGACCATATACAGTAGTCTACCATACAAACTTGCAGGTAAAAGGCAAACTATAGACTAGGCCTACTATCGAGCTACAGACTGAAGTCGGCAGTCCACATTTAAGTGCTTCTTGCACGGCCTGCAAGTCGCTGCAGCCTTGTATGCAACCATAAAGCCAGTCTATCGTCAGTGATCGCCAGTTACGTACTTCCCGTCTATAAATAAGTTAACGCCCCGATTGCCGCGGCCCTGGAAACGTAGCCTATCTTGATGGTTGACCTCCAGTAAACAGATAGACCAGGTAGATGCAACGTAAACCGCGATTTACGGTTAACTTTCGGTTTTAGCTGTCTGCTGTTTGATACAAACGTGACTCCTGTTAATGTTTACATTCTGGCGTGCGTAGTAGGCCTACATTGTTGGTGTTAAACCTAAATCTAGCAAACAAGCGAGCCCTAGGCTAATCGATGCTTTTCCTCACGATCCGTTGAAGAAGCTTTAATTAAAACTCAGTCGATTTCCGGCTAGCTGCTTCACTTAATTAATTGCCTAATAGACCATAAACTTGTATGAAAAATTGTCCCCAAGCCCACAATTTTCTGTGCAACGAGATATTTTGAGTGCCAAAAACTAAGAATCATAAAGAATAAAATAATAGAATAAAAATATTACATAAAAAGCCATACCTCGCATCAGAATGGAAAAACATTGCATCAATAGTTCTTGTAGCCAAAAAGGTTAAAAAAATGCTACAAAGTTTTTTTTAAATGGTATATTTTTATTTCATATTAAAACAATACGTCAAGGTTTACGTTGTAGGCCTAATTCTGTAAAACAACATTTAAAAACACCGGGAAAGTGCATCGCGAAGAAAGTTTTTTCCCAACAGATTTTCTCGAAATATCATAGCAGATAATTACGATGGCGTTTTGCCAAATTCTGCCCTCGACGTTTATCCAGCGAGAGCGAGATAAAGGTAAAGGTAAAAGTCAGACTATAGCCCTTTATTAGACTGAACCCCTCACAGAGCTACGCAGGGCCACCTGCCATATAGAATCACACAGTGTTACTTGCCACCTGACACATGTAAACTCGTGTAAACTATACATGTAAACCCCAGCCAGATAGGTCTTTACTTAACTTGCGTACTCAGGAGGGATGGAAGGCTAAGTTGACTTAGGCGGCTGATTACATACCGAGATGGTTTACCTGCCCGCAGACAGTCACCCATCACAGCACTAGCCCGGCCGGCGTACAGTAACTTCTTTTATCGAATGAAACGCGTTACCGTTACGCCAGGCCACAGTTCTCACACTATAAGTTCGCATTGCGAATACGTGAAAGTTGGATGTATGATGGATGTATGATGACTGTCGATGTCTGATTAACGTTGATGAATATGTGTGGCCCATTGATGCAGGCGAAAGGCTGGCGGGCGGAAGACCTCGTCTCTGGAAACATACAGCTCAACAACTATGACTCGTCACTGTAGCGAACTAACTAACAACGCCGTTCGTTCAGTCATATCGTAACCACCCAGCCGTCTACCTGGCTCCAGCAGTTGTATCTTGGTGAAACAGACAGACAGCGAAGAAAAAGCGTCAAATAGACGTGTATGCAACAACAGCTGCTGCCGATGGGCTTATGACTCCCGACTCACGCAAGTGACGTCACCAGTGCCAATGCCTTTCACAGAAAACGTACGAAACGCTACTGCCAATCTTTCGCGTCTGTACTTTTAGTCCAAACAACCATTAAGTCCCAGAAATGGGGTCTTAAACTCCATGGTCTTTGGTGAATTATTATGACTGTGTTGTGTGCAATAAAACCGAAACTATATTGACTTTCCCTTTTTGACTGTTAACTAGTTTTGAAGTAGCTAGTCCGGAACACTGAAATTGCCTCAGTAAATGAAAAATTTGCTAAGCAAAAAATGCATTTTTATCAATTACTATTGTTGGCCTTTAATCAAAAGTAACGATTACTGCTCTGTAATTTTTGTAGAAATCACCAATAAAATAAATTTAATCGTTATGTCTATGAGCTTTTTAGTGTAAATAAATACATTTACTGTATCGTCATCTGCAGGTATCCATAGACGTTCCGGTTGGACTAAGGATATCCGACCAGCGCCACCAAACGAGCAGTTCGACAACCACGACCGGCGGTTGCCATGACAACAACGCGTTGCCTAGCGACGGAGGACGCGACGTCGCAGCTGCTGCAGCCGTCATTTCGGCGGCAGTCGGTAAACAACAGATGTTCGACGGCACTGGAAACGCAAACAACAAAATCACCGAACCGACATCTTCTTCCGGTGACGTCACCAGGGACGCGCGGAGACGCGCCGGTGACGTCACAAACGGAAACGGCGGAAACGGAAACAACTCGAGGCGCGAACCGGCACCGGTCTCGGCAACCAAGGCGAAGAGCGAGATTCAGAAATTCTACCAGATCAAAGAAAAGGTATGCACCGACCCCGCTGTAATCTAAGATTAACGTCTCTTAGTTTTAAGCAAACAATGCTGAAACTTAAGACGCGTAGGCCTACAGAGCGACGTAACTGAACTGAACTAAAGTAGCATGGTTTAGTTTTTAACGAACTGACCAACTGGCAGGCAGTAATGCATTACAGTAGGCACCGTCGAACGGCGTCGGTGGCCTACGTGACTACGCTCACGTACGCAATAACTAGTGACCAAAGCGCTCGTTCTGCTCGCCCATTGGTCAGTTCGTCCAAAACTAAACTGTGTCAGTTTATTTCAGTTAATTTTATTCAGTACGGTTACGTCGCTCTGTACGCGCCTTTAGTTTTAAGCAAACCGACTTAATGATAATGAAAATATGCCTAATGCAGTGGCAATATAGCGGACTAAAATTGGCTAAGGAGAAAAACGACGAATCTGTATTCTGTAGCATTTTAGCAAGAGCAGAACAAAATTGAGTACTTCCATATCCGTCAAAGTCCGTTTTGGCACTGCATGCTGTATAAAGCGATCGATGGGTTCTAAATATTAATTGGCGCCACTGGGACGTAAAAGAGTTAAATTTATAAGGTCTGAAATTAAATGTATTAAACTGAAAATTATTTCACCATTACGTGTATATCAGTAAAAAGTGCAGTATTTGCATACTCGTTTTAGTTAACTGGGTCTGCCTGTGTAGCTGTCGGCGATCAAGATCGATCCTGTCCCTCGACAACAGAAAGTCCAAGACGACCCGGACGGGCACCTGCTTTATCGAGAATCTGACGTCATTCTAGAACGATGTAAGCGATACTTCTTATCAGTGGTCAGAGTAAGGGAGATCGAACGCGGGGACGCTGCGTACCCCCACACCCTATTTTTAGTTTGTACGGTTCCTCCATTTATAATAAGAAAAATTTTAAAAAAATTAATAAAATCGGTGCCATCAAATGTCAAATTTTAAAGCAAACAAAGCGCAAAATTTGATTTCCGCTGTAGCTCCGCCTGTACATTCCGACGGGGTGCTTAGACCTACACTGCTTTCTAAAACACCTAACTGTATTTAGGGGCTTACTTCTAAAAGGAAAGGAGAAAAGGGAAGGGGATAGAAAAAGAGGGAAAAAAGAAAAAAGGGAGAAAGGGAAGAGAGAGAAAAAAATTTCCCACCTTTTCAACCCTACTTTGGCTACTGCTTTTATCTGTTGTTTCTATCAGCTAATCACGTTTTACTTAGGCCCCAATACATGATTAATATTGAGCATTCAAACGCTCAATAAATAGTGTGGATCTCTCTGCTTACTGTATTGGCTCTGTTTAGCCTGTTATTCAACTGCCCTGGTCGTTGTTTTTACTACCTTGTTTTGGTATTTGTTTGTTCTAATTTTAGAACTTATGGATTTATCTGACTGTACTTGTGTATTAAGGGCAGTGTTCAGTACTTTTAGTCTCACTGTCCGGTTTTACTGCATTGTCATTTGCATGTTTTAAACTGTTTTATTGGACAAATAAAGATTGATTGATTGTGCCGCGACCGAATCAGCAACGTTGCTTTGCTGTTCACTGTAATCGCGCGCCTTCACATTATTATCTGCAACCGCAAATTCTAGGTTTTAGGCTATATCGTCCTTGACGCAGGGCTGGAAAATTGATGTGAAAAAAATCTACATCTTTCAGGGTTTTTTTTATGCCTGAAAAATTTTAAAGTCCGAGTTTCAGGTTTTTAGCTTTGTTGTTTTGCTGTAGTCCACAATTTATGGCACAAATCATATTTAATTTCGTATTTTGATCTGAGTTTTTACGTCACGAACAAAAACGACGTGAAGCGGAGAATATCTGCATGGGGTGCTTTTTCTGGCTTTTAATTGATTTTTGCATCTGTAAAGTAACAAAGTGAAAAATACTTCGCTACTATTTAACACCGAAAATAGGTTATCTTTGTAGGCCTACACAAGAACATGAAAAATATCTCGAAAAAACGTATAAAAATAAAAACGTTTTTTTCCAAGAAACTCAACTTTTTACTATCCGTCCTGCCTTAACGCTGTTGTTTGGTATTGTGCATCTGTTTTATAGGCCGCAGTTTGCGTTCTGTTCGTTTGTCCTCATACGTGCGGGCTCCTATACTTTAAAAACAAAACGGCTCAGAAAAAAAACAAATTGGTTTGAGCCCTTTACCGGACTGCAGTAGTCTACTCAACGTGACAATTAGCAATTTTGACAGCCGCGCGTCTCTCAAGGTCTTTGAATGTCGAAAACCTTAGAAAATGACGTGCATGCCGAATTAATTTACTGTCAACGCCTGAGACCCTCGACAACTGGCCGGACGACCGCATGTCATGTCGGTACTAGGCGTTTAATTTTTTGTTTAAGTGTTTGAAAAAAAGCACAATATTGAACGCCGTGTAAATGTGTGATAAACAGATGAAATCGCGCGGACGCTGGGCGAAGGAACATTCGGCAAAGTGGTCGAATGTCGAGACCTGCACCGGTAAGAAACCGAAACTGAGATGCGAGCCAAATAGCTCGTCGTAAAATTATTTGAAACTGATATTATAAAGATTATCAAACACTGTCAACAATTCATTAATTGTAACTGGCGAAACGGTTTTACTTCGACAAAATTTGGTAGCACAAACAAGTCGATGTGAAATACTGCAAATCGATAGGCCTATTATAAAAAATCGCCAAGAGTGTCAGCAGTTCATTAATTTTAATTTTTCCTAAGCGGTTTTGTAACATAACTCTGTAAAAGTACCACTAAAGTTCATTTCATGCAATGCAAAACTGTCTTACCAAATAAATCACGTTTAATTTTCGGTAAGCCTATATTCCGCACGTAGTGCATATTATTCTATTTCAGCTATTTGTGTTCGTCTTTTACTAATCTTGTTTATTCTACGATGTCAACCGTAAAATATTAAATAAAATTTTTTGTTTAAACAGCTGAGTTTTAAGGTTTCTACACGACTATTAATTTTTTTTAAACAATTTAACTAAAATACTGACATATCAAAAACGTAATAATATCAGTTTCTATAGATAACCTGTCTATGATTTAATTGATTTGAAATGGTTGAGACCAATTGCGCTGTTGCAGCAACCGTGAGCCTGTAGCCGTAAAAGTCATTAAGAACATCGACAAATATCGCGAAGCAGCCAAGCTGGAAATCAATGTCTTGCTGAAAATCAAAGAAAAAGACCCTAAAGGCGACAAGTAAGTATTATAAATTAATCTGAGACGTCGAGCATTTAATGCCAAAAAACTAACGATATGCGCGTGTTTGCCATGTGTGCCAATTATTGTATATTGTTACTTTTAGTTGCACACAGTTTGTGCATTAGGCCGCTATAGTTACGTAATCGATTGATTTATTTTTGGTCGACCGTTAAGTCGAGCCTTGGGTACGATATGTCGTCTGTTTGTTTGCAACACATATATTGTGGCTACATCTTGAGGGGTTGGCGATGACGAGGCTTTCAAGTCTTTATATGCAGCGGTTTGACCGCAATTTAGAATGCAAAGTTGCTGCGTGCTGCCGTCACTTATGTGCGCTGAATTACCGTATCGTATTTTAGCGTTGATTGTAGGGTTCGATATAGCGATATAGTGCCGTGTGGATAAGTTTGATAAGTTAGTGCGACGCTGGCTAGGCTATAGATTGATTGTTATAATGCTGAATGAACTTTGTCTGTTGTGTTTCGCAGTTTGTGCGTTCGAATGTTGTCGTGTTTCGACTACTTCGGTCATGTCTGCATCACGTTCGATTTGCTCGGCCTTAGCGTCTTCGACTTCCTGGTAGGCCTATATTACTCAGAACATCGGCTTTCTTATCATATCGTAGATAACTGCACAAAAATACCATATACCGTTAATTGCTATAGGCCATAAGCATGCAGTATTTCAGTTTGTTTTCACAACGTTTAGGACTCTTAACAGAAGTGGTGAGGTAGTAAGTAAGTGTAGTGCAGTGTAGACAAGTCTACACTGCATGATTCCTCTGAGAACGTTGTTGAAGAGTGTAACCTGTAACTAAGTAAGTAAATTTAATTTATAAAGCGCACAATGTCAGCGAGAAACTCACTGAATCTGAGGCGCTGAGGTAAGGAGTGAGGCGGACCACTAAACATGGCTAGGCCTAGGCTATTACGAAATCTATCTGTCTTGCACAACGTCAAAAAATTAGCGTTAGTTCATTTGATTCATAAAATGTACTGAAGTTGCTTCTTACTTAAAATAGTTTTAATAACTACTTTCTCGTTGTTTTTGTACGTTTGACAGTATTTTTGTCAAGTTGTTATCAAATGATAAATTCAAAAAGCAAAGTTAACCACGTTGAAATGAAATTTGAATGGGCTACTTTAATTTGCCACAGGCTATTCGCAACGTGTATCTGAAATTTAACTTCGGAATTAAACCTATAAGCATGATTAAAAAATATCTCACAAAGCTATAGAGTGTAAGGTTCATATTCTGTGTGAATATATAGAAAGAGAACGGTTATCACCCGTACCCAATGGACCAAGTTCGACACATCACATACCAACTCGTCAAAGCGTGCAAATGTAAGTAATCCCCACGGTTTAGCTACAGCTAATTGGCAGTGCTGTGTGTTTGCAGCCAAGTTACGAAGATAAATAAAATGTAAATAAAAAAACAGAGACTGTAATATATAGTTGCACATGCGCATCGATGGTAAAAACGAAAAGGGCATAAAACGGAAGTGCCTGCAAGTGCACTTTAAATGTGCCAAGAACAATTTTGTTTTGTGCAAGTAAAACAGCTACACTAAAAGAAAGTGCGCTTGTCTGTCAGTAGCATTAGTGTTGCATCGCCCGGCAATTTGTAGGAAATAAAAAAATCTGACATTAAAAAATTTTTTTTCGAAGCATGTCAAACGCAAGATACGAGTTCGTAATTAGCGTAGGCCTATTATAAAATAGGTGCCGGTTGTGATATTACTGCGACGTGTTTTGGATGACAGTTTTACACGACATGCAGTTGACGCACACCGATCTCAAGCCGGAGAACGTTCTCTTCGTCAGCTCCGACTCCGAACTAGAATACAACACAAAAGCGGTATACCACACGTTTTAACAGAAATTTAAAATATAGGCCTAATTGATTGTTTTATAGTTATATATATTTTTACTGACTATTCCACATAAAGTCAGTGCTTTGTTTGCTTACAGGCGTTACTTTGATTATTGTAAACCCTAGGCTACTAAATAATTTTCATTCCTCGCGCGCTAAGTAGTTCTGAAGGCGCCTACAGAGCGACGTACGCCTACCTGAACCGACCTGGCATGGCTTAGTTTTGGACGAACTGACCAGTGGACAAGCAGTAATGCATTACAGTAGGCATCGTCTAACGGCGTTAGTGTCTACGTGACTACGCTCACGTACGCGTCTACCAATGACCAATAGGCTCGCCCTGCTTGCCCTCTGCCAGCTCGTCAAAAACTAAAACGCGTCAGTTCAGTTACGTCGCTTTGTACGCGTCTTAAAGTAGGGTGTTATTATAGACCACCCATAATTATGAGATCGACTAACGCCCGACCGACATGGCATCCTGGAAAACCGTATCTCTGCAACAGATCACATGATCAGCTTCATGCTAGGTGCTATGGAGTGATTTTTTTCGGCGTCTGCGGTGGATCGAACCGTCGAACAGCGCTATTAATTCCTCTATATTTATAAACCTACAGGGTGGGACAAAAATGGCACCATTTACTGTACGCCTTATGCAATTATTAACCGATTTTTAAAATCCTTTTAGTGTCAAAATCAGGAGACAATTTGTAATGAAACTGTCACTATAGATCCCACCACATCTCAAGTGTGTCGCAACACTACCTCGTGAAATGTCAGATGACCAACGACGCCACTGACCAGTTGCGTGATCAACGTTGATCGAGCGTGACATGTGGCCCCCAAACAACCCAGACTTAAATTCGGTCGATTTTGCTGTTCGGGATGCCCTTTAACATGTCGGAAAAGTTCCTTCCAAAAATGCACAACTGAAGGCTCGAATTTCCTCATTTTGCGGGGGGGATTAATGACTAATTGAAGTTACGAGCACCCAACCATATTCTCATCTGACAGAAATTTGTCGCAGTCTGTAGGAAGATCGCAACTTCCTCGCTTTGCCACGGATTTTCTAATTCCCGACGCCGCTAACAGTAAAAGGTAAAGTCCGGTACCCACTTGTTTTATCGTTTCTTACATGAGACGGACTCATGGCCAGAAGCGTTTTTACAATATCGCAAGTGTCAGCTCAGTTGGCATGAGCTAATGACACCGCAGCGAACTATGCGGCCATCCGTTGCCCGCGTCAGAGAACAATTAGCCTATTTAATTGAGCCCGCGGTTTAAGCATGGAAGCAGATGCACCATCGCCCCAATCAGCTTTAATCTGTATAGCCCGTAAGCTACTACTTATTTCCGTCCCGCTGAGGGCAGGAGGCTGAGTTGACCTGAGCAGTTTGTCTAATCGTGTATGTCAGAAGCGGATGATTCGACGGGTAAAGTGTACGGACATTCGTCTGATCGACTTCGGTTCAGCGACTTTTCATCACGAGCACCACAGTTCAGTCGTCTCGACGCGTCACTATCGCGCACCCGAGGTCATCCTAGGTACGACCACAGCTTCATTCTCCCCGTTCCGGCAGTTCTTTTATTTTACGCATAATGACTAGCCTACTTTTGTCGCTTATCTCTCCCTGCAGTGTCAGTACTAAATACCGCACTGCTGGAGTGAGTAAGCGAGTATACGCAGTACGAAATTATACCACCCCAGACAGTGCAGTGTCGTACTTAAGCCACGCTTAAATTGCCTAGACTACACGTACGTCGTTTGTTTTATGACGCATGACTGCAGCTGAAAATTGAGAAAAAGCTACCAGTGCAAGCCAAGTGTGGTTTATGGATTATTACAGCTGCCTCCTATAATCTCACTCCATTCAAACGCGACGACCGAAACGTGGCTCGGGTCTGTGTACTGCAGCGCCCATTCTCAGGCAGAACACGCCGTCGATAGCAGTCATAAAGTAATTTTAACACGGTCTGCAATGTACATGTGTATTATGCCTTGTTGATAATAGGATACATAATACACTGTAGACGGTGTTCAAACCTTTACGTAATCAGAGCAAAAAAGTTTACAAACCTATGTAATGAGTCAAAAGTCGAAAACAGCAAAAATGGTTTTGGGGCGATATTATCGCGTGTTGAATTCCAGACTGGCCCTTACTAGACTAGCCATTCTAAGTACTTGAAAAATATTACTCTAGACCTATATCCTAAACAAAATTTCGTTGTAGATATTTTTACTAGGTGCCAAGCTAAGCTAAGCGAAAGCCGTTTTCGAGTGTTGACTCATATCGCCCTTACATAGCATTGTAAACTGTGAAAGCCGCTTGTGAGAATGCGTAGGCCTATGTCCGTTATGTAAGTTTTTACTCAATGTAATATAACGCAGTGAATTTTAAAGTTAAGATAGGGCCTAATAATAATTCAATTTTTTCTTTCTTAACAGTAACAGCCTATATATTGTAAAGCTATAATTTTCTGTTACTGGCACGCTGCCAGCGTTGCAGCTGGTGACGTCACAAACAATGAATAATCTGCTGCTGGCCTACTGACGTCATTGTCACCATGACGTCACGCCACTGCACGCACACGCAGACAGACAGAAAATCAGACATGCCTGGACGTGTCTTTCTACCATGGACATTGGCATTCACTGCAATATACGTGGTGTCAACATGGACTGGTGTACTACATTGTTTCGGCTTGCGACTTCTGTTTTTGTATTTTTATTTCAAGTACTTAGAATGGCTAGTCTAGTAAGAGCCAGTCTGGAATTCAACACGCGATAACATCGCCCCAAAACCATTTTTGCTCTTTTCGAGTTTTGACTCATATCGCCCTTACATACTGTAGCTTTGTGAACTGTTGAAGTTTTTGCTCTGACTTTTGCTGTTTTTTTAGTCGAATTTTGTCTAAATTTTTGGTAAACACCTCCTGTCAGTTTTCAAGCGCACACTTTAATATTATATTGCATTCTACTATGGATGATAAACAGCCTCGACGGCTAGTATATGTCATCCGGTGTTCACTCTTGAAACGGAACTGACGTAATGCGCATGCAGCTTGCACTGTTACTGTATTGCTAACGTTATCGATAATATGCATTGTCTGTACTGACAAGCTGTGTACACTGTGTCCCAAAAACATCCCCGACATTTTTGATTGTAACTTTAAGAAGGATTACCAGATTTTAATAATTTTTGGTATGAATATTCCTGAGACAACTGGCCATCAAATGACCATTTATTTTTCCACCTCACTCAATGTCTGTTTCTGCACTACCCCGGGAAAACAGAACCAACAAAATATTACTTTTTTAACTAATGCAATGTGATTACTTAATTAACAGAACACATAAAACACATTTTACTCACATTTCTCACTTTTTGGCTGACATTTTATCCAGTTGTCCATTTTTCAACTTCCTACAGTAAAATTGCTTAAAATGTTGGCCCATTATGCGAACACTAACATAGAGATGCTTTCTCTATTCATTGACAACAGTATCGATAATGTTCTGCGTTAGATCAATGCAGGCTGTACCAGTTGTTTCTTGCATTATTCATAAACATTCCTGAACGTTATCTGGTAGAGACACTGCTACATGACAGTCAAATTTTGTAAAAGACCGGCTGTTGAGGCCCACAGATTTGGATAGATCAAATTTATTGACGTTTTTTTCATTCATTTCAACACGTATTATCCTTGATCTGCTTACCTGAAGTAGTGCAGAAGCAGACGTTGGGTGTGGTGGGAACTTGAACAATGATTTAATAGCCAGCTTTATCAAAAGAATATTTGCCAAAAATTATTAAAATCTGCTAATCTTTCTTCGTGTTACAGTCAATAATGTCAAAGATGTTATTTCAGGTTTTCTTGTTTATTTCAAGGTATATTTTGCTTGATCTGCTTTCTCTAGGTAGTGCAGAAGCGAAAAGTGGGTGAGGTGGGAAACTGAATGGTCATTTAATTGCAAGTTGTGTGAGGAATATTAGTACCAAAAATTATCAAAATCTGTTGAGTGGTCTTCAAGTGACAATCGAAAATGTCGGGGATGTTTTTTTGAGACAGTGTATATTTACTGTTATGACAGAGATCGGTTGGTCCACTCCATGCGACGTCTGGAGCATCGGATGTATTGCCTTTGAACTGTACACGGGCTACACGCTGTTTCAGGTACCAATATGCACGTCTTTTTGTCTTAAAGTTAACTGCTTATAGTTCTACTACATAGTTCCAAGCTTATTCCTACTCCAGCCCAATCAAAATAGTTAATGCTCCGCCTTTGCGCTTGCGAGGATAGGCCTATGCCTATTTGAAAAGAGTGGGGGAGGGGCTCAAGCCAAGGTCACATCAAGGTCAAACATTTCAATAAACTATTGCAACGGGTTAGGCCTATTTTCTCTCCAGTTGACTTGTAAATGATTAAGTAAATAAGCAACAGAGACGATAAGTGTCCGAAGCAACTAGCATCACTGCGGGTTTTGAGACCGGACCAGACAGTTATGTACGGAACGTGCCAAAAATGACAAGATCGGGCAGCCTGTTCAAGACTCGAGCAGCAGCGACTGGAAAAGCCCGATCGCTGTATCATGTAAACTACAAAAGAAAACTGCACATAATCAGTCAGCAGACACATTCCTTGAAAAAAACCGGTACACCAAAAGCAGAAAGACAGACAAATTTACACGTCTTAGTAGTACATAGCACTGGGCAATAATTTTTGTTTGGCTAAAATAATTTTTAATCACAAATGGGATTTGAATTCCCAAGATTTTATCCATTCCTGGGATTTGAATCGCAAAACCCATCTGCCCACGCCACTGACAATTACATTAATTGTCGATTGGTGTTTATATCACAGACTCACGACAATCGTGAACATCTCGCAATGATGGAACGGATACTTGGATCAATTCCATATCGACTTGCGAAGAAATCCAGGTGCATGAATGACTTACTACTGGCATTACACATTTCACATTATCAAGTTTAGGAAATGCAAGTATTGTCAAGTAATATCACACTAGCTGCATTGAAAATAGTTTTATAACAGACTAATTATTGTGTTAAGATGTATAAAGTTATAACCAGTTTTGCATTACTAACAAATATCCAGCAGAACGGTATAAAAATGATACGTTTCTGAACCAGTAACTTGGTTTATTTGGCACTTTGCGTAACAAAATAAGCTAAGCAATCACCAACAGGGTGGCCACAAAGCAGTAGACAAAAAACTCCCCGAGTTTCCAGGATTTTCTGGTATCATAAACTTACGGATCCATTGGTAAATGCAACAAAAAGTAATTGTAATAATGGTAATTCGGGGGAAAAATGTAAGCTCCCCAGTGTGGTCTAGCATTGAGCCCTGGCCGCAAACGTATTTTAGAGCATTTTGCACCCTGGAAACTGCATCTGGCAACACTATTTCTTGTCACAATCTTTCCAGGATAATGCAAGGAAATCCCTGCGTTTTCCAGGCTCCGAAAATTCCCCAAGTATTCCAGGTTTTTCCAGGTTTGTGGCCACCCTGTCCAATCGCTGGCGGATCCAAGGGGCAATCCGGCCCCGCCTTTTTTCGTCACATGCAGTGTGGCCCCAAATACTACCACATTCCTTCCTCTCTGAAGCAGCATGTGCACATAAAAATATTCAAACAAGTACAGAAATTGAGCAGAAGCACTGCAAATGACTGCCGGGACGCTTTCAGCTTCAGGGGGGATTTCACCAACCCTCCCCCTTTGACCAAGGGCCCTTGGGCTACGCCTCCACAACCCCACTATAGGTTCGTACTACCACGTTTTCCAGATTTTGGATCCGCCAGAGTCACACATGCAGTACATCCACCCTAGGGAGTGTCTACACACTCTACACAGTGGCTGTATATTTGCGCAAAAGAACTGGTATAAAAAACAAAACGTATCTAAACCAGTAACTTGGTTTACTTGGCACTTTAATTATCAAAATAACAAAATAATCAATAGCCAATAGCAGTGGCGTCGTGGCTGGAAAATACAGATAAAAGGGCAACTGCCCTCTCCCAAATTTTGGGCTGTCAGAAAATTTTCTTCGCCAGAAAATGTTCGTGCAAAAAGGAAAAAAAATTTGGGGCTGGCTAAAAACCCCAATTTGGGGAAATTTTATAAGCAAAACAGGAAATTTTGCTCACCCATAATCTCCCCTGTCAGAAATTTGCAGCTGGGTGTTGCTATTAAGTCAGAAATTGAGTGTATGTTGAAAAATTGAAATTTTGACCCCACCTATTTTTTAACCCACGATGCTGTTTACCAAAGTTCCACTCTACGAGTACGAATGGTCTACAAAACATTGCTGTATGTTTGTGCAAAAGAACGGGGTACTTCTGGCACGGTCGCCTCGACTGGAATTACCACAGCCTGGCGGGAAAATACGTCCGCGAGATCTGCAAGCCGCTATACGTAAGCATCGGTCATTACACAGCGTTCCCACTCCCTCTTCATTTAATGAAATTCCATGACTTCCAAGGACATTACTTTGTCAACATCGATAAAGGAAATTTAACAATTCAGCAATAAATGTCATTTAATGGCACAGACGTTATACATTATTTTCTGCAGAATAAATGGGAAAAAATGCATTAGCAGTGTTGTTATTTCCGGTTCCAAAGTGGCTTATTCAAAGCAAATTTTAATTCTCTTTGCAAGATGGCACAAAGTGTGGTTAAAAAAGTAGCCCCCTTAAGTTTTTCGCTGTTTTCTCAGCAACCGTTTGGAAGTTTAATTTAAAATTTCGCATCTGTATTTACTGAAACCTTCTACATCCAACTGCCAAAAAATATGATTCCGTACACAAACGACGAAGTTATAGATTTTTTAACATGACCGCCTACCGATTTTTCAGCATTAAAAACTGTTCAAGCTACTACACCAAAGCAATAACATCGTTGAAACAACAAAGTTAACTAATGATCAAATGCCAGAATTTCATTGAGAATTTGAATGTTCGAAGTGTCCACCACCAGCTCCAAGCTCCAACACAAGCCTTCAGTCGCTTACTTTGATAAAGTCTTTCACAGCCTTGTCGATCGGTCCCTGTGGCAGGTTGCCCCAGATAACCTGAAGCGTTTCCTTGACTTCGGCGATTGTTTTCGGCTTTGTTTTAAGCTTGGAGTAAGCCTCCAACATTGCACACCACATGCGATAGTCCATTGGGTTCACATTCGGCAAATTAGGACGCCACTGGCCCTTTCTGATGAAATCTGGACAGTTGGCCCGCAGCCCGTTCCGTGCGCTGCACGCTGTGTTTGCTGGCGCACCGTCCTGCTGAAAAATGAACCTGGTAGGCAGCCGGCGATTGCTTTAAAAGAGCGATAACTAAGTGATAATTTAAAAACAAAACGAATTACTGTTTGTCAAAACGTCACCGTGACGTTATCGGCAGTAACGTGGGAACCAGTGTTTGAAAATTAAATGGCATTTTTAGCTTGATCATTTCTTAACACTGAAAAATTGGTAGGCGGACATGTTAAAAAGTCTATAACTCGTCGTT
>Ga0209454_1000788_pt1 | contig 17739 bp, 13 predicted proteins | sample WorMetHERISLAND1_2_FD_187400 | JGI IMG/M metagenome (GOLD analysis project Ga0209454, IMG submission 187400) | Marine gutless worms symbiont microbial communities from Max Planck institute for Marine Microbiology, Germany - Olavius geniculatus... | ecosystem: Host-associated > Annelida >... | reverse complement strand
GTATGGTATTTAACATATAATATGTTAAATATAATAATTTAACAGATCTATAATAATGTACAGCGACAGGAACCACTGGTTTTGGCCCAACAACATCAACGTTTGGTGCTCAGCCAGCTTCGACCGGCCTGTTTGGTGCGGCGGCAAATCCGGCTCCTGCTACCGGCAGTATGTTTGGCGGTGGAACATCGGTGTTTGGACAGAATCAGCCTCAGCAGCAACAGCCAGCTTCCACGTTTTGTAAGTTTTTCATTGCAGCTGCATTTTTATCAGGTTGATGGTGGACAGATCATTATCTACGCCAAGTGAATGTACTGGACAACAGAGGAGACAATGTTTTCGTTAGATTTTCCGGTGTTCTGTCATTTTGTTTGTGTGTCTGCGCACATTGGCGTGAAGTTATAATAACAGTGACGTCATCACGTCACCAGCAGTTTGTGTATCATGTGTGATCTCATCAGCAGCTAAATACTAGATATAGTTACACTATATAGGTTGTTAAAGAAAGAAGTGTAGTTAATAATTTTAACTAACAATATCACAAAAATGTTTCAAGTTACTGTTTTTGTAAAAAAAATTACTTGGCGGAAATATGCTCTCTTAGAAGCTGTTTTAGCTTTTTCTTTTGTGATACGGCAAGCTCTTTGGTTGCATTGTTGGTCAGTGATCATGTGATGAAGCTGTTGTTCATCATTCAATGCAGCGATTGTTTGATCAAACAGTGTATGGTCGATGTAATTGTCCAGCGTTCGGCGGAGCAACGGGTGCGGTGACGAGTACGGGACAACCCGCTGTTGGCACTGGCTTGTTTGGGGGCACCTCTACAGGTTCATACACAGTTTGCTTCAGTTTTCAAATTTATGTTATGCAAAAACGGCATCAACTAGGGCTCTTTGTAGTATGTATTCAGTGTTCGTACTGATGCTTTGTAATCCAGTCGAGGCCAGTCTGTTTATTGCAAGTTTTAGCATATCACTGCTGGGAGTGTTGGACTGTTAGCTTGGTGCTGTTGTGCAAAGTTCCTGCATTCATGCGAAAGCATTGCTATTTGATGCAATGTGCGGAATTCTTTTTTTTCCCTATTTGTAACTGTGATTATGTTACCCTATTTTGTTTTTTTGCCAGTCATCATATCTAGATTGATATCGGTTTGTGTATTACTCTTTGCAGCTGTTGACGATTTTCTTTTGCTAATGCATTTCTTTATATTCCATTAAAATGTCACCAGTTTTCTATGAACAAGCTTGAATTACACTAGTGAACTGATGATTGAGCAGTTAGCTTCTTGTTGCAACAGATGCTGCAGTTATTAACAATATATATTGGAATTTTTGTAGCCAATATTTAACACTGTTAGTAGATTTTTGTTGCTAAATTGCCTGTAACTAGTTTGATTGGCTGTAGTGTTACATCTGGTGGCTGATTGCAGGGTTTGGGACGTCGCAGTCACTGTTTGGTAATACCCAGACTGGCGCATTTACAGCGACGCCAGGCCAGGCCACGGGCACCAGTGGCGGACTGTTTGGTACTGGCACGCAGACTGGTGGTGGGTTTCTGAGCACTGCAGCCGGTGCCACGGCGGGCAGTGGAACTACGGTGAAGTTTGTCCCGGTTGCTGGCACGGACGTCGTCATGAAGGGCGGCAGTCAGCAGTCTGTGTCGACCAAGCTGCAGTGTATCACTGGCATGAAGGAATACGAAGCAAAAAGTCTGGAGGTAACTTCAGTGCATTGAATGTTGTCTAATGATGCAGCGGTGTGATCTTTTTTGGGTCTGTTTTTTTCGCATTCCAGAAAGTGATTTGTTGTGGTTTAGACCTGGACATTTCCGAATTGATCGCAAAAAAAGAATGGCACAGCATTGAAACAGCTGTCGCTACACCCACAATTTGAATTGCCTCTAATGTGACCAAAGGACTAAATAAACTGTGCTTTCTGCCCTACAAATTAATTTTCTCAGTAGTAGCTTAACAAGCCAATGAATGCACGCGCCTGTACAATTATCTTTACACGCAGTAAATGCACAAAACATATATTAATTGGTACATAACTACATATATGTACCATGAACTTGCACCAAAACATTTACTTGTAAACAAGGTGTTTGATTGGCTAATGCTACCCACTCCTCCCACCGCCCCAGTTTCCGTTGTTTTGACTCTGAACGTTTTTTTTCTGATTGAAATGGGCCTTTCCGGAATGATTAAAAAATGCAGAACTTATGTTCCGGAAACGATAGAAAAATGACTTGGAAACAACTGGGCTGGTCAGGCTGCGAAAAACCGCAACCCTTCTGTTAATCACGTATTTGTGGTAGTTTGTTGGGATTTTCTGCTGGTGATTTTTGTCGCCGGTACCACACCACTGCAAGTGTTGTCTAAAGAGTCGTCCACGAAATGACGTGTCATGTGTCTAGTGGGAAATAAGACTAGTCACTCACTTACTGTACCATATTGTAGCTCATTTTCTTAGATTCATTGAAAGACATTTTACCACATCTATGCTTGTCATAATGCCTGGGTTCTTACCTAGGTCTCGGTGCATTGTGAGTGTATTTTCTTATAGCTTGGCTTATATGAAGTGCACGCATATTCTTTGCATATCTGTCGTAGGAGCTACGTGTTGAGGACTACTTGGCCAATCGTAAAGGTCCACAGCCAGCCAGCACAGCAGTTGGTTTCAGCTTCGGCGGAGGCACTGTTCAGCAGACACAGGCCAGCGGCTTTGGTACATTTGGACAGCCTAACAAACCGGCTACAGCGACTTTCGGAGGTAAGACCTTTGTGTTTATGTTGTTGTGATGACTAGGGTCCACAGTTTTCTGCGGGTCGCAGAATCTCGAGCCGAGCCGCGGAATTTGCCTTTTTCCGCGGAATTTTGATATTTCCATGGAATTTAACGGAATTTTGCAAAAATTGAGAAATGAACGATGATCAGTACATTCATCGGTTTCACAACGTAACCAAACAGACTAATTATAGGCCTAATTAGTCTGAATAGACTCATTGAAAGAATCTAATTGCAAATTGAACTGTTTAAAACTGAGCCCTACTAATAGCCATTGCAATACGGCATACAATCAAAAATAAACACAATTTGACTTGACAGATTGCACTTTAAAAAAGAAACAAACAGATTGATAATTTTCTATGAATGTTGCTAGCATAACTGAGCACAACACCAGCCTTCAGCAACTACAGTTTTTTTGACAAGACAAGACAGAGTTCAGTTTACTCACAAACGTATGGCTGCGATGAGCCGCGGAATTAGAACAATTTTGCCGGTGTGAGCCGCGGAATTTTGCAAAATGGTCAATTTTTTTGTGGAAATCACACAATAAACTTTTTTGTGCTAGCTCATAGCAATCAGCTGCCACTTCCGAGATTGTCAAAGCGCTTCTGGCCACGACTCCATCTTGTGCAAGAAGTGATATTGCAAGTACCGTACTTTTCCCTTTTCACTTTTACCTTGTTGTTTATCCGATACAGGGTTTGGTGCAACATCAACGGGTACGGGTCTGTTCGGCCAACAGCAGCAGCAGCAGTCGACGGGCACAAGTCTCTTTGGCAGCACGACTGCCTTCGGAGCAGCGAAGCCCATGTTCGGTGCAGCAGCAACAACTGCAAGCACGCCATTCGGAGGCTTAAGCACTGCCGGCGCTGGTGCAACGACGCTCTTTGGTCAGGCCAATCAGAACAAGGTACCAGTTGGCACTGACCGCTACATTTGTGACTGAATGATACAGATTCAGGAATTGAATCGTAAAATAATTCCTCTTTTTTGTTGATTCAGTACAACTCTGTATGATTCTAACAGTTACGGTACGTGACATCTGAGTGCCAGTGCGCCACCATTTGTACACGGACCATTTGGGCGCCATCGTTTGTGCCATGCTTTGTGACTGGCACATAAATAAAATTAATTTGCATATTATAGTTAGAGTGAAAATCATAATCATAAGTAATTTGGCAAATACGATTTTATTGCTCTGTAATAATAACTTCCTGCTGTGTTTAGCAATCAATTTTTGTTGTCGTTCGTCTTTGCGTGACATCATTTTTCGTCAGTGCTGTGCACTGTCATCATGTTTTGCATTGTCCGTCGCATTTTCATTGACGTCTCACTTTGTATTCGTCGCATTTCTTCGTCGTGCGTTTGCATCGTACATCGTCATCAACGTGCGTCATTGTCGTCATATGTCTTCGTGTTGCGTGCCGTTGTTACCCTTTGCGTCGTTGTTGTCACACATCGTCTTGGGTTGTTGCACAACATCATCATTTTACGTCGTCCTCAAGTGATGAAGCAGACCATTGTTTTCTGAATAAATGCTCGGGTGAATGTTGCGTGAATTACATGTTACACGCCGGCCAATATCATGCGTAATTTTCAAACTTTATTCATGGCAGGATCATGGCTTGGTGCCATAACGGCGGCATCCAAATGTCCTGCTGAGAACAGTAATTATATGTATTGCTGGCTCTGTTGTTAGCTCACCACTAATTGTGAAAGATGTAATGTTGTTATATTTTGTGCAGCTATAGTTATTCATGAATTATTTTAGACAGTTGTACATTCCTAGCTACTCAGATTTACAGTACTTTTTGTGCATTGTGCATAAAAGTACTACCGGGTATAGTACTGCACAGTCACATCTTTTTAATACTGTCAGTACAATAATAAATTATGTAGGCTTTTGGGCAGACTAAATTTTGTCAGAGGAATGTTGCTCGCTATTTTGCTTAACGGTGATTTTTATTATGAATCAATTGTTAATTTTTTTCTACATACATTTGTAGGGTTTATTCGGGTCAACTGCAACGACGCAGCCAACAAACTTATTTGGTACGGCAGCAGCGACACCGTCATTTGGCACCGGTACATTTGGTGCTACCGCCAACACCGGCTTCGGCGCTAATGCTTCTACGCCAGGAGTAAGTTTTTGGCATTTGACAAAAGAAGTGTATTTTAATACAAATGTCCAATGCGATTTTAGCAGATTAAAAAGTCACATACATTGAACAACTTTTAATGGGAAGCCCATCTCAGAGCTACCGAGCGTCACTTGTCGAATGGGATCATGCTGTGTTTACCTGCCACTTGACACAGTCAATGTGGCACATTTTAACCCCAACCAAACAGGCCAGTACTTGATTTATTCTCTAGAGAGGGATGGAAGGCTGAGTTGGCCTTGGTGTTGATTCTAGACATATATGGTCTAGCCTTGAAGAATTGTTTTTGTAATCATTCTATGTATACGTCTTTGTTTGTCATGCTTTGGTGCTTTGACACTTTTGGTTTGGTGACTGTATGTAAATGCTCAGACCAGTGTTATGCTTTATGTATTATGTTATGTATGTCAGTAAAACGTGTGGATTCTGATTTTATTTGCCAACTTCAGGCTGGGTTATTTGCCGCAAAGTCAACTGGTTTTGGTGCTCAAACAACGGGACTCTTTGGCCAGCAGTCGGGCACAGGCAGCACCGGCTTTTCATTCACACAGACGCAGCCGCAGTCAACTCTTGGAGGCAGTCTGTTCAGTGCAAAACCGACAGCGTCCACAGGATTCGGAGGTTTCGGAACAACAGGAACCACTGGCTTTAGTACGTGTAATGATCTTTAATCTTTCCAGTTTGTTATAGTTTTCTGAAATTATTGACTGTCTGGAGGAATACTGGGAAGATTGTTAGAACTACCATTTTTATTAATTACATATGCACGTGTATAATGGAGTTCTTACAATTTTAGGTTTAGCTTGTTTTTTTGTGTTTTGTGTTTCTGTGAAGGTTAAACTTACTGTTCCATTACTGTGTGTTTGTGTGCATTCTGCCTGGAAAGGCCGTCCTCGAAATGACCTCTACTGTGTCAGGCGGGACGTTAAACCCTACTTACTCACTCACTCACTGGTTGCATTTGTTTCCCAGATATGAGCCAGGAAGACTGCTTATGTAATTATCTGCTTTTGAGTGTGCTAATGGAATAAATAGAGTTCTGAGCAACTGTTAGGAACCGGTACCTTTGGATAATTGTTCGGATTATTTTTCGACACAAGCAAGACTTGGGTTTTTATGTATGTGGGTATGCAGCAACCATGTATGTATGGAGTGTGTTGTTTATTAGCTGGCTTTGGTGCTACGTCTGTTCCATCGGCTTTTGGAACCAGCTTTGGTGCAAGTGCATTCGGTCAGACCCAGAGCCGGCCTGCCCTCGGTGCAACACCTTTCAGTATGTGTACCGTGTGATTCTATTCCGTGTTGGCTTTCCGATGTTATAACTTGTTTTTTCAAGTCTCAGGTCATTTCTGTACTGTCGTGATCATATCATGTTGGTCAATTTCATCAGTCAGTAACATTTCTGCTGCAGCCTGTTACCATCTTAGCTTAATAGCAGTCTCCGTTTATCACCCAGTTTGATGAAATTTTTTGATTGCTAGAGATGTCGTTTTGAGTTTTGTGAGCATGATCAAGTGGTAAATTGCATGTGTCGTTGTACGTGCACAAAAGTCAGTATGCAACGAATGTCGTACAAACAACCATGCAATGTAATAAATGTATGTACTATATGTGTTATAAATGTATAACTGCATCTATGAAAAATTCTGCCACTGGTTTAGGAGTGAGTGTAATGCCGTCACTACACGCACCGATTTCCTCGTCTGAGGTGTTGCGCGAGTTTCTCGGATGAGGAAATTGGACAGAATGAAAAGCTACAAATATATGTGCACTGCTACATGTACCGATTTCCTTGTCTGGCGTGTTGTCTGACGTTGCCGAGCATTCCGAGGTTTAAAAACCTCGTGCAAGGAAATCGGACGGAATGTACTTGCTCATTCTTTCCGATTTCCTCGGATGAAGTTTTTTTGCCTGCCAGTTAAGACGCCCATCAGAACTCGGATGCGGAATTTGGTGCATGTAGCCACGGCATAATGTTGTGTTATTTCAAACGTAGGCGGTTTCGGCAATACTGCTGGTACTGGTCAGATAGGAGTAGGTGGTCTGGGTGGTCTCGCTGGTGGTCAGACAGCGGGCCAACCGACAGTCGATGCTACAACAGCTGCCATTGCACAGCAGAATCAGCAGCAGCTGCTGCAGCTGACCAGCTCACCCTATGGCGATTCACCTCTCTTCCGCAATCTCCGCCAGGTAATGCAGTTCTCCGAAATGACCTATTAGGTGTTGAGCGGGATGTTAAACCTCTGTTTACTTACTCAGTTATTGCTTTCTATATTTATTAATGAGTTCGTAAAATTTGGTGAAATTTATTCATTTATTCATAATTTATTATCAACTTACAATTGATCCGTATTCTGATAATTTTTATGTAATGCTTGGATGGTGGTGTTGTAATAGTTTGTTCTAAGTTTTGTTGCGTTGTTTTATTTTTTTATGTACGTTGGTACATGCAGTTTTAAGCTGTCTTTGTATTTTTCAAAGTGCCGCTTTTCCAAAAGCGCCGAAGCAGTTTTAGTTGAATGTCCGTCAAGACAGAAATCAAACTAGTTGTGTTGGTTTCAAGTGAAACAGAGTGTGTTCCCAGCTTTGTTTGTGGACATAATGTGACTTGTGTTTATGTGGGTTTTTGCCTCATGTGCAACGGAGTGTTCTGTATGTAAACATTAGCATTGAGCGAGTCAGTAGCTGCTGAGTGTGATTCTAGGATGCAGCTAAGCGTGATGAACTTGTGAAACCGACAAACCCAGCAGCGCAGAGGGCTGCGCTGGCCAACGACACACAGCTCAAGGTGGGAGGTCCAACGTTGACGAAAATCAAGCCAAAGCCTCTGCATTCTCTCGTTACTACTGGAAAGGTTGGATCTTGTAGTGTTTCAAATTAGTGTCTCATTATCAGAATCAGTGGTTATTGTAGGCGGGAATGTAATTGAACACGTCGTTTCTGGGGCCCCAGAAGTGGTATTTAGTGTTCTTTGCTCTTTGTACAACCGATTTCTTGGTGGGATCGCACATCCTACTGCATTCTTTTTTCAAATGTCATGTGCAACTCTTTTGGGGTTCACCATTACATCTGTTATATATATGTATATTAATTCTCCAGAAATTTGAACAGCAGTGGTATATCATCTGTAACTTGTGGCATACATGTGCTGTTCACATGAAGTTGCTGTGATTCGCTGGTGAAGTTGCTTAGGACGTGCCGTGCTTGCACCATGTGCCTGGTATTTAAGTAAGTAACTAAACGAGGACTACTATACAGGGTGGGCCATAAAAAACGTGGCACTTTATTTTTGTGTATATCTTTGCCGATTATTAACCAATTTTCAAAATTATTTCACTGGCACACTCTGCGGACAATTTGCAATAACATGGTTATTACATATCCCACCACACCATAAATGCATCTTTACACTACCTTGTGAAATATCAATGAAATATGCATATATAGCGATAATAACAAACAAACATTTTGGTAAAATTGAACAAGAAACACTTCAAACCAACACTACAGTGTCTGTATGACACTAAACTGTGGGTTTAACACAGTCTAATGTTATATGAATCTTTATCGCAATGTTGTCCTGAAGTGTTTTCTTCATTTACCTAATTTTTTGTTATTATCGTTAGTTTTTGCTTACAGTTATATTTCACAAGGTAGTGTAGGGATGCATTTACTATGTGGTGGGATATATAATAATCCAATTATTGCAAATTGTCTGCAGAGTTTGCCAGTCAAAGAATTTTGAAAATTGGTCAATAATTGGCGAAGATATAGACAAAAGTAAAGTGCCATTTTTTATGGCTTGTGGCAGTGTTTTTCAACCTTTTTGCTGCAGCGGAACCCCTAACAAGCGTGAAGATCACTCACCAAACCCCATGCATTTATGCAATGATGCATGAGTCCAGCGGCGTAGGCGAGGTTTTTGTCAGGGTGTCTGGGGACCGATGTCTCCGGTAAAGTCAGAACAGAGAACCAGTGGGGATCTGGGGGCAAAGTCCTCTTAAACTGACAGTGAAGCAGCAGGCAAAGACTTGTTTAATTTGACCACATAAGACAATATTATTTAGCAATTTTATTTCACACGTAGACAGCAAATCGTTATTGCATTTAACGAGAAACATCCTAAAACATCCTACGAGGCGGTCGCCAATGGCCGTTTAGCCCCTTCCACCAACCCCCCAAAATCATCATTGGATCTTTTACGTTTTACATGAAAGCCCTCAAGCAGCTCAGGGGGTCTGGACCCCACAGCATATCTAAGTACGCTGCTGCGTGGGACTTTTTATGTTCCAAGAGAAACTTTTCCAGAATTGAACTTTTTTCAATAAATGGGCAAACGATTTTTAACGCTAACACTAATACGTTAGTGTTCATTGTTCAATGCAAATATGTTAAGACTATTAACAAGAAGAAAAATATTCAACAATGTATGCAAAAAATATACGGCTAGAAGTGCTGATTTCGAACTAAAAATTTGGTGCTTAGTAATTCTATCCTGGTCTGACGTAATTTTGCATGTTAGGTTATCTTTTTTATCTTTTTACTGACCAGCCGCGGAACCCTTGGCAGGTTCTCGCGGAATCCTTGGGTTCCACGGAACCCTGGTTGAAAATCACTGGCTTATGGTGTAATGTCCGAAGCAGTGAGTGCGCACTGTAAGGTCACAAAGAGATACAGTATGAAATGTCAAACGTGTGGGGTTTTTTAGACTAAAAAACTTGCCTTGTGTCCTGTTATATTTTGTGTTATGTGTATCACACTCTGAGTCTGTGAGTGAATATGTTTGCAGGGTCAGCTGTTTGATGGTTTGGATGAGGGTGAGTCGATGTTTGATGCGGACTCGTTTGTGCCGAAGCGCAGTGTTCGTAGTCTGGTGATAAAAAGCAGCAAGCAGAACGACTCGTTGCATGCTCGCAGCCCGCCATCATTCCTATCGGCTGATGTCGTTGCCGGGCGCACGCAACAGCAGCAGCCGCAGCAGCTGTCTAATGGCCGTGATGCCAGGTATGGAGCAATTGTTTGAAATCATATCATGTGACGTAGAGTACTGGTTTAGGGGAATTAAGATAGAATATTAATTAGTCACCTTGGTCGGTGATCTGTAGCATCTGCGAGGGTCATTCAAAAAGTTTTGCATTTTGACATATTAGACGACAATTTTTTTTGCAGTCTATATGTCAGTGTTTTCTAATATGTCAAGGCTCGAAACTTTTTGAACGCTTCTCTTATTCTTTGCATACAGCAAACATCACAGCTAGGAAGTCACCACTGCTGTTCGTTAATCAGTCCATGTCAGTAGCACTAGGGACAGTGGGGTAATGATTAAATGGTTAAATAGTATAGCTCTTCATGGGAAAGCCATCTCAGAGCTACGGAGCATCATGTGCCATATGCGATCACACAGTGTTACATTTGGTAGGTAAAGCTAATTTCAGCTAATCTGTAACTAACTGTTACGAATCCTAGACTTTGTGCAGGTTCCACCAGCTGTAAAATAGGTCTGATATGATATCTTTCCTTGCCAGTTGTCATTAAAGCTCTACACTGGGTTTTTGGTTTCATGTTGTTGCATAGCTAGCTTGTATGAAGTTTAGCTATGTGAATATTGGATTAATGCTTGTTGGTAGTGTGTTGTTGTTATCTAGGGTTTGTTATTGCTGGTTCAGTTTTTTTGACGTTGATAGCCGACCGTACTTAAGTAATGGTCGACTATTGGTACAAGTTCTTGTCTGTCTGTTTGTCTGCTTGTAACGGATTTATTGTGGCTAAGCTTTAGGTCGAAGTGGGGGAAACTTTTTGCACAAATAATTAGCCATGTGTGTGGAACTCGGGCATGCAAAATTTCAGCCGTTTAATGCAAGGGGTTGACCTAAACTGTGTCAGATATTGTGTAACTAACTCTACCTAGTCACTTGTGAGTTACAATGCAGACGTTCTCATGTAGCAGTTCTATCTCTGTATGTTTGGCTGCTAGTTAATGCATGGCGTTTGTTGTGTATGTTGGTTTATAGCAATGGCAGTGCTGAATTGTCTGGACAGCAGAACAGTGACAGGAACGATGCGGAAAGACAGGCGCGAGATAACGGCCTCCATGGGTATGTGCTTCTGTTAGAGTGAATTTGTCAGTAATGTGAAGTACATTACAGTCCAGCTGTTCACTATCGTTTCACATGTGATAACGATAGGTGAAAATATTGACACCTGGTAGATTTTTCGTTATTTTTGCCGACTACTTTGGTAGTAAAGGTCGAGTTATTGGCATGGGTTGTCATCCATCTTATGTCTCTCCGTCCGTAGGGACTATGTACTGTGGCTAAACAGTGCAAGATAGGGCCTAGGTTACTACTGATCACTAATAGGAAGTCGCATATTGGCTTTCAAATGACATGAAAATCATTCACGTTAAATGACCTTGAAGGTCAGTACTACAGCAGGAACTGTATAGGCTTAGCAAGGCATTTTTATTGTGAGAAATATTTGCTAAATCTGCATCTGAAAATTTCCTTGTTCATTTACTCTCTGTAGCTGTTTATATCACCTGCCAAGATGACCATGTGCATGGAACAGTAGCTATTTATATCGCTTGGCGAAATGACCACGTGTGATGACTGTTATACTGGCGTTCATTGTTGCTTTTGAGACAGCGTTTTGTTAACATAGTCATTATGTTTTTTTTCAGCTCAGTACCTGTTTTGAATGGATACATACACATATTTGGTGTAAAAGTGGTGTGTAGGAGTTTCATTTATTTGACAGTTAGACTAGAATTTGCTGAGAATGACACATTGAACTTTATAGCTGCCCTGTGTGAAATTTGTGTAACAGTTTCTATCTTTGGCAGAACTTAAGATTTACGGGTTTTAGTTGTTGATAATAGCTGGTGTCTGTGTTGCTGTAGAAGTCTTGATAACACTATCGATGAGTTGAATGTTCGGAATCGCATCGGTGGGGGCCTGCATGATGAGTTTCCGGTCCGCGACACTAGAAGTCCCTACAGCAATCCCGACCTCATTGACTACGTTCGTGAGCCGTTGACTCAACCGCCGTTTGTCAGTGGCAACGAATCGTCAAGTGAACTCGATGACCAAGCCAGCAGTCTTGTAAGTTTTGCTGAAAAAAATTGGACATATATTTAATTTATTGATGTCTGTTTATTTTTAGGGCTGCCAAAATTAAGGATTAATTGATTGATTAATCGCTAAAGTAAAATAATCTTTTAATGTATTGAAATTTGATTAAATTTTTAAAATTCTTAACCGCTTAAAATGACTGATAATGAACATTTGTAACCTTATTTTGTTTTGCACGCCTAAAATGACTGATAATTTTATTTTACGTAAGACGGGTCATTAAGATCTGTACTTGTATAGTGAAGTGTTCTTTTAGCAGTCTGCACTTTGTGAGCTTTGACCGCACAGTTTGTTTACTGCATCAACATCATCGCACTTCAATTTTGCTTTAGTTTGGGAAAGGCAACAAGAGCCAGTACTTGAATTCGGTCATTTTCAGTTAATTTTTAGAGATTAATTAATGAAAAATGTAATTATTACCAGGCATACTTATTTTTGTAGTAAATTGTTTAAACAAACTTGCTCATTTTGTGCTTGTTTACTTTTTTAGTTTGTTACAGTTTTGTTGCATAAAAGTTCTGATTTTGTTAGGATTTAATTTTGATGTCACCAGCGGTTTATTCAATTTATTGATGGTTGCTTATTTTTAGGGCTGCAGAGTTTTACAATTAATTAATCAATTTAGTAAATTTAGTATCAAGAATCCCTGTAGTAGGAGCACATTCTCTTAACCGCAGAGTTGGAAATTGTGCACTGGAGAGCAGCAGAAGTTGAGTTGATCATTTTTTTGTAATTGCTGGCTGCCAATTGCTGCATTTAATAAGATTTCAGACTGTTCGTTTAGTTCTTTCTTGTTCAGTAGAATGAATGATGGATGTGTGAGTGTGTCTAACTGGTTAACGCTTGCCCAGAGTGAAACCGATTTGCCGCCTCATCCGGCTGGCATTGTACTTCGCCGACATGGATACTTTACTCTTCCGGCACTGGAAGAAATGATTCCGGATACTGATGGTCATTGTATGGTGGAAAACTTTGTGGTCGCCAGAGAAGGATATGGAAACGTTCTGTTTCCGGGTTTGACTGATGTCACTGGAATGAATCTGGATGAAATTGGTGAGTTTCTATGTGCACGAATGTATTTTATTCTGATGATTTTTGATGTTTTCAACTTAAGTTAAAACGTAAATTCCTTCGCGTGCCTTAAGGCCGATTGGGCGGCGCTGATCTCCGTTTCCTAAGGCCCTCAGCCAGACACCAGTTTTTGCACTGCAAGACCATGGATACGGGGCTAATGCATCGTCCGGTGTGCCTGTTTACGTCCCAGCTTTCGCTGGTACTCATTGCGCCTACCCACGGAGGGATGGCCAGGCTGAGTTGACCTGGGTGGCTGTTTACATACCAGGATGGTCACCAATCCAAGTACTAACCGGGCCTGGTGTTGATTAACTTCGTTGATGCGATTAACGATGCTACCAACTGAGCCAGACCACCACCATTTTCAACTTAATCTCGTGCGATTTGTTTGACTTGAATATAATCTTATCGCAAAACATATTTGTATAAAAAATTCTTGTCCAACAAATTTCAAATATTTACTTCAGGGTCAACCTGACCTGAAGTAACATGTTTGGAGCTGGTACTTCATATGAAGAAATTATGACGCATCTGTAATTAAGTTTGTTTAGGCAGGTCTATTTCTAACCTTATTATTGTGATATTTTCACCATTGTGAGTTTTAGTTTAAATGATGTGGCTTTTCGCTAATTGCAGTTTATATTTTTCATGTTATTTGTTAATGTATGACTGCTTTGATTGTCTGAATTTGATAACTTATAATATGAAAAAAATTTCATAACAGCAGGGTGTAATGTAGCTAGATCATTGCAGTGAGCTTGATCGTGGAGCGATTTAGCATCAGTGGTTAATAAGTCATCTTGCAATGCTGTGTCGTGTACTTGTTTTATAACGCCGTTGATGCGCTTGCACAGTTCATTTCCGACGCAAAGAGATTGACGTCTACCCAAATGAGGACAGTAAACCTCCAGTTGGTGATGGATTAAACAAGAAGGCTCAAGTGACGCTGGACTTTGTTTGGCCAAGAGACAAGACAACAGGCCGCACCATAAAGGTATCTGGATGATTCATTTTGTTTGTTGTTTTTGTTATGCCTCCACCAACATAGTGGCTAGCGGCATTATGTTTCCAGGGTGTTCATGCATGAGTCCCAAACAAACATTGTTAGCGAGGTATCTTGAGTATTTGTCGATGAAATTTGACCAAACTTTCACCGCCAACAGACTTTGGGGCAAGGATGAACGTGTCAAATTTTGGGCTCAAAAGGTCAAGGGTCGAGGTCGCTGTGGGGTGAAATATGCCCCAAACTGCACTTTTTGGCTTTGTATTTGTCACCTGTTGGCGGAGGCGTAATAGTCGGTGGAGTCATCGTCATCGTCTGGTTTTAGAGTATAATACTGCATTGGTTATATCATGTTGTTCTCAGTGAATAGCCGCACAAATTAGGTAAATGACCAGTATTAGCCGTTATGACTAAAAATGGGAACAAAAAAAATACAGCCATAGTGGAACTGGAAAAATTGGAATAGCAAGCTCAGCGAATTTTTTGATGCCTGTTACAAAGTCAGACAGCAAAAACGAAGTGAAATGTAAACAACAGACACAAATGTATGAATGGATTTTTTAAACGAACTTTGTAAATACACCACTTTATATTGTTGTTTAGTCACACTCTGCAGTCTGTGCCGCATTATTTGTGCTTTAAATTTGCCGGAATTTACACATTAGCATCATTGCTTAATTCTGTGTGTAATTGATGTTGTTAATTTAGGATTTTGAGCGGCTGAAGGATTTGAAGTATATGGAATATTTGGAGCGTGCATCTGCAAAGATCGGTGCTAAATTTATAGAGTATCGACCTGAGACTGGATCATGGGTATTTGAGGTAATGCCTTCAATTCATGTTTAATATGTATTTTGTAATTATTTTTGGATTTAGCTAAATAGAAATAAAATCCACTGTGCTTAGTGCAAACCTCACACGTGCTAATTTGGTTTGCCGTTTGCCGTTTTTCTGTTTTAGTCATTTGTTGTTTGTATATCTGTTACTATTCTTTTGCACGGGTCTGTATCCTAGTCTATGTTTTGTTGATGATTTCTGCACTTTAGATCAAATTGAGCTGAAATTTTACTTTGCGTGGCTTACTGAGATCGTTTGGTTTCTTGCAGTGATCAACAGCCACTTAGTTGAAGGTTCATGGACACGAAAAACAACATATATATTTTATCCATTTTCCTAAAACAGCATAATTTTTTGATAAATCTGATAGTAATGTTGATGACCGGCATTTTGTCAACTTGACAAAATTTGCATTTGAAATCTACGATCTACGAAAATGCTGTAGAAAACGAGCTGCCATGATGACAGGCTGATGACGTCACCAGGTTTTACACGTCATCAACGTAAATTACTTACGCATAGAAAACATAAGCATTATAAAATTTCATTGTCTACCTATGTACTGCTGCAGTTGTCATGTGACACAGTATTTTTTGTCATTAAAAATATGTTAATTTATCAGTAAACACTGACTGGGTACAACTGGTGACGTCACTTTTGGCCACTTGCCAAGATTAGGATTTTTGCATGATGTAACGCAGTTTTTTTGTTATAATTAGACATTAATTTCATACATTAATAAAGCTTAAATTAACATATTGTATATGCGAGGTGAAAGATGAGTTTGACTGTGGCCATGGACCTTTAATTGACAGCTGGCAACATATGTTTCTTATTTAGGTGAAGCATTTTTCCAAGTACGGTCTGCCTGATGAGTCTGATGATGAAGATGTCGACATGTTGCCCAAACAGCCTCCGGTTGCTAAGCAACCGTTAGATGCACTCGCACAGCAACGGCAGACTCTTGCTGAAGCTGCAGCACAGCAGGTTTCATATGCTTTGCAGTTGTTATCTAATTCCAGTTAGAGTAGTCTTAGTTTGACAGACGTTGGTTCTGCGCAAGCATTTCATATTTTGTTGTTGTTTTTATGTTTGTTGCACTTTTTATGCGCGAAAGCAGCTACTGCTTTCGGCGCATTTTAGCCATCGCAATTCTGTTTGTCCGTCTGTATGTCCATCTGTCTGTCTGTCTGTCCGTCCGTCTGTTTGTCACATGGGTGGATCAGTCGAAAATGGTGCAAGCTAGAATTACCAAATTTTCACGATCGGCTGCCTGGAAGACTCTAGTTTCAGGATCAGTAAAGCTTTTCCATAAATTCGTAGGGGGTCACCCTGAACAAGGGCGCTAAATGAGAGGGGGGTGGGCAAAATTTGCGATTTTTGGCCAATAAGTCGCTGTATCTCAGTAACAGTGCAAGATCGGGCCTAGAATACTATTAATCACTAATAGGAAGTCGTACGCTGGCTCTCGATTGCCATTGATTTGGATGACCTTGAATGCTTAAATAGGGGTTTTATAGATCTTTTGGCGATTTTGGGCTGCGAGACACTTTTCAAGAGCGAATTGCGCTGAAACGTAGATTTCGACGGTCCAAGTCTCAATTTTCTAGGTTCAAGGAAACATGCGCACGAGGTCATCAAAGAGTGGTACCCCCGTAAAAGTTGTTATTTTACCGTTGTTGGCCAGTTTTTCGTGAAAACAGCTGGAGATTGACAGTTTGCGAACATGAACTGCTATAGGCTTTCGCGTGTCTCGTGAGCCTTAGCTCAAATTTCTTGTTTACTAAAGCTAAGCAGTTTTGGTAGAAAAAAATTGTTGTGCAGGCTATTGAATTTCTGGCTTATTATTTTTTACTCCCTTCGCGCAACGTTTCTAACGTAGCGAAGAGGAGTATATAAGATCAGTGTAATATGGAGGACCGACCAACGACTGGTCTCTCTTCCTGGAAGAGCCTTCCTGGAAGGCAAACGGCCATATCTCCATAACGGTGCTAGATAGACGCATGGTCAATATGCACAAGACCGTGCACCTATCTAGCACCGTTATGGAGATATGGCGCCTCAAAGATAATGGGGTCATAAGTTTGACCTTTTGAGGTCACATGACGTGATGACTTTAGTTGCACGGTTGATGCTGTCGGCGAGGTGATGCTGTCGGCACTGCTATTTGCGGTGTGAAAAGAAAGGAACTAAAAGGCAGTTAAATGAACACAGAAGAAAATAATGCATGCGAGGAGTACATTAGATTGGTTGCAATCTAAAATATTTTGTGTTAACATTTTAAACAACTATTGAAGTTGTTTCCGTCGGTTTGGAACCTGCATTCATTGTGACTTTTACTTTATGTGGACTGATTATTGTGAACTTTATTTTTCACTTATGCCCAATTGTTTTGTGGTTTCAAGCTGTGCTGTCAACATTACTGTCACTGTGTAGTGGACTTGATATGTTCATGCAGGCCCGTTGAGAGGTTAGCGTAGGTGGTTCAGTTTCCCCGGGCCCTCGATGTTTGGGAGTCATTGCTCGAAAATATAAAATATGCCAGAATGTGCCATTTTGAAAAGAAAAATTCAAATATTTTTTCCCAGAGGGGCTTCGCGAGAATGTTTTTCCGGGCTTTGCTGTGGCTCTCGACGGGCATGTATTCATGCTGCTGATATCAGATGTGTTTAAGCGGCTGATGCGATATGTCGATGTAGACTGCTGAAGGGGAGTCACAGTCAGCAAGTGAGTGGTGTAGTGAATGA
>Ga0209454_1000783_pt1 | contig 17787 bp, 10 predicted proteins | sample WorMetHERISLAND1_2_FD_187400 | JGI IMG/M metagenome (GOLD analysis project Ga0209454, IMG submission 187400) | Marine gutless worms symbiont microbial communities from Max Planck institute for Marine Microbiology, Germany - Olavius geniculatus... | ecosystem: Host-associated > Annelida >... | reverse complement strand
GCTGCAAACCGCGGGTCCAATTGTTCGTTCGCGCGGGCAGTGGATGGCCGCATAGTGCGCTGCGGTATCATTAGCTCATGCCAATCAGCTGCCACTTCCAAGATTGTAAAGCGCTTCTGGTCTTGAAAAAGCATGTAAAAAGCGCTATAGCAAGTACGTGGACTTTACCTTTACTTTTTATACCTTCACCCGATACAATACCGTAGTTTTGATGAAATATTTTTGTAAATGTTTTATATTTTTGTGGCAACCATAGCACACTTTTTGTCATCAAATTTTTTAACCGTAGAACAAAACTGATTGCTAATAATTGCAAACAGCAGCAAACACTGCTGCGTCAAGATAGTGTGACAAAATGTGATTTCAGTCATGTAGGCTTCACGCAAAATTGCAAATTGCTGCCTGCATGTCAGAATTGACGAATTCATCTTTCAGCAAAAGTGCTCAAAAACTCGCTTGTTTTTCGAAATTAGTATTTTACAAGGTAGTGCAGCGACGAGTATGAGATGCAAAATTTTTGTAAATTATCATTTCGCTGAAAATTTCTTGAAAAAATACAGGAATGAAAAAATACTTCAAAAATCAGTGAGTATTTGATATGATTGTGAAGACTCCGTGGCGTACATTTTGATTTATTTAAAAGTCGACAGAAAAAATTGTCGTTCCAGTGCCGACATACTGTGCGGCCGTCCGCCAATCTATACCGCACTGCACTACTAACCTCATGACCTTTTGAGCTGAAAATTGGCACACCGGTTACCCAAACACTAGAAATGAAAACGTACAAAGTTAATTTTGTTTTTTCAATATTTGTTTGAGTTGGGACCTGTACGGAACAGACAAGCAAACAAACGGATGGGCAAGACCCGTAATGCGGCCTATTAGAAAGGCCGCATAAAAGCGTGATATACTAAAGCCATGTGCAAGAGACTAGCGTCTTACTGCTACTCGTTGTTGATGCGACGTCTTTTGACGCCCGTGAAACGTTGTCGTCGTAGTTTTTGTTGTTGTCGTCGTTGTTGATATCGTTGTTGTCGTTGTGCGTAGCCGGATACCTGTGCGTTGTCTAGTGCATTGAGCAGTCGATCCTGTCACGTTATATAGCCAGCATCGGCCCCCGTCCTGGCACCACCCAGTTACTTCACTCGAACGCATTAAGCCTGCTTTCCATCCTTTGCGTACTTTCCTGACACAAGTGACGCAAAGCAAGCGACGCAGCAGCCACAACTGGAGAATAGAAGTGGTGTCTATTCTTGCGTTGCACTGGATGGAAATCAAACTTCAGACTCATCAGCGGCTTGGTCTGACGTTTTACCTTGCGTTAGGCGTGGTTTCTAACCGACGCAACGCACGCAAAGTACGCGAAGCAGAGAACGCAACGACCGCTTCTATCGGTACGTGTTGACTGTTGCGTCAGCTGGGCAAGACCCGTAATGCGTTCTTGTGTATGTTGCGCGCGTTGAGTTTGGTGTAAACCGCGCTTTAGCCGGATGTTCGACCGATTATGAGACTAAACTATGAAACTAAACTATAACTTGCGTGCGAATTTGTTTTAGGCACTTTTCAGCAGTTTTAGGCAGTTTCGGCGGCAGGGGTTCTTCTATCCCTCCAAATCTAGACTTGAAATCGGACAGCGCCAAAAAGAAGAAATGTGGGAATAAAAGCTAGGGAAAATAATGCACAAAACAACAATCCTTGTATCTAATGACATATACACGGTCGGGTAATAGAGGCAGCCTTTTGCCAGTTTGCCGAGGGACGGCACATATCTAAATTTAGTAACGTAGATCTATTACTCCAGTCCAGCAGCGGATGAAGTCGGACTCAAGTCCGCGACTCGGATTTGGACTCACTGGACTCGGACTCAGTGCCGTGTGACTTCCAGGCACCTTATTGATTTTTCTGTTTTTATCTATATATTTGCTTTATTAACGTAACATCAACAAAAAATTGTAGACTAAGATTAATTTATAACATTCTGCCGTGCTGTTGTTTCATGTTCATGTTGTGAATACCGAAATTACCGCACATTCTGCTTTTTCGAACTAAGTCTAGGACTCAGACTGAACGGACTAGACTACATCACTGTCTGAATCCGCGACTGTGTGTGTGCGAGCGGTGCCTCGTTCACTGTAGGCCCACAGAACCGCATCGCCGTTATCATCAGCCATCATTACACGTACAGTACGCCATTTTATTACTCTACACTCAATAATTGCACGAAATTACTCTAACATATCTGCGTAAATTCGGTCATCAGCAATGACAGCAGTTCCGTCAAATTGTAATTATATTAATAATGTTTCGTGACTAAATAACAACAACAAAGTCGCTTTATGAAGTAATTTACACAACTTATATGCGAACGAAATTTATGAAGTCAAACTAAAAGAAAAATTTATGGCTTGCGAATGTGCATTCACATCTTGATGAATAAAATCCAACATCTCCGTTTCGATGCGATTCCCGTAAACCCACGAAACTTGTGAAAAAAGTTGGTCTTTTTCAACCTTCTTAAAGCATTATATAAAACTTTAAAACTGCAAACAGTTGCTTAAGGACATTTTGCATATTTGCATTTTGTCACAGTAAAAGTGTGGTGAGATACTTAATAACTGCTGTATTGTAAATTGTCCACAGAGTGTGTTAATAAAAGAATTTTAAAAATCGGTTCATATTTGGTAAAATTATGAGCAACGACAAAGTGTGACAGTTTTCTGGGACACAGTGTAGTCTAACATAGTGAACTACTTGACAGTTAAATACATGAAGTTTTTCGTTTCTCATTTGTTAATGTAGGCCTATATTCGTTATATTTGTTTATTGAAAATTTTGCGGAGCAGCGTATGAAACAAATGTGTATTGTGGGCTTCATAGCACGTATAAAATAAATCAAACCTAATAATAAGAGCAAAAAAACTTTAACAGTTTACAAAATTATGTAAGGGCGATACGAGTCAAAACTCGAAAACGGCAAAATGGTTTCGGGGCGATATTATCGCGTGTTGAATTTCAGACTGGCTCTTTACATTTTACAAGACTAGCCATTCTAAATACTTGAAAAATATTACTGTATATTTTAAACAACATTTCGTTGTTGATAACTTTTACTTAATTGACGCAAAATAGGTGCCAATCTAAGTGAAAGTTGTTTTCGAGTGTTGACTCATATGACTCATATCGCCCTTACATAGCCTTGTAAACTGTGAAAGCCGCTTGTGAGAATGCGTAGGCCTATATCCATTATGTATTTTTTTACTCAATGTAATTTAACACACAGTGATTTTAAAAGTTAAGATGATAATATTTCAATTTTTTTAACGGCAACGGCCTATTTATATTGTATAGCTGTAATTTGCCGTTACTGGCACGCTACCAGCGTTGCAGCTGGTGACATCACAGACAATGCATAAACTGCTGAGACGCGTTTCGCACTTTTTTTCTCTGAGAATTTTACTTCTACGGCTCAGTAGTTCTCACTAGTTCTCACGAAAAGTGTGAAACGCGCAAGTAAGAATTCTACGAGAATTCTAACATAGAATTTTGGATGACGTAACTCACAAGCTAGTGGGCGGAGCTAGCATAACGAGCAAAGGAAAATCTTGCTCATGATTTCTCAGAGAAGCTCAGAGAAAAGGAAGTGCGAAACGCGCATTCTAAGTTAGAATTTCTGAGATTCTCAGAGATTTTCAGAGAAAAAAAGTGCGAAACGCGCCTCTGCTTTCTATACTGACGTCATAGTCACTATGACGTCACGCCACTGCGCGCACACGCAGACAGAACGATAGACTAAAATTCAGACATGCCTGGACGTGTCTTTCTACCGTGGGCATTAGCATTCACTGCAATATACGTGGTGTCGACACGGACTGATGTTAACTACATTGTTTCGGCTTGCAACTTCTGTCTTTGTATTTTCATTTCAAGTATTTAGAATGGTAGTCTTGTAAGGGTCAGTCTGGAATTTAATACGCGATAATATCGCCCCAAAACAATTTTTGCCGTTTTCGAGTTTTGACTCATATTGCCCTTACATAGCCTTGTAAACTGCTAAAGTTTTTTGCTTTAATTTTTGCTGTTTTTAGTCGACTTTTGTCAACATTTTTGGTATTTGATTTTATGACAATAAATTTATTCACTGTTTTCAGAATACTCCCGGACGGGTGAAGGAAGTTGATGCAAGAAAAAAATTATGCGTGATGTAACAATGTCTGAGACATGTTGATACATGCTGAGCTGCAGGAAATTTTGTCTTTGAATAAGACCAGTTGGTTGCCATAGCAATAGGGGTCGGCAGCGGAGAAATTTAAGTGACACCATCGGATAGCCCGGGCCCGAAAATAGGGGGGTAGGTGCAAACAGAGCGCAATTATCTTTTGCGTGAGCCGCGTTATAGTCAATTTTATCCCAAAAAATCGTTGCCATGGCAACAGGGATCGGCAGGGGAGAAATTTAAATGACACCTTCGGATAGCCGGGGCACGAAAATAGGGAGTAGCTGAAAACAGTGCGCAATTATTTTTTTACGGGGACCGAGTTATACTGCTTTGAAGTCCCGATAGGCCGTAATGCAAAATTTTGCAACTTTTGAATGGTTGCTACGGCAACAGGGGTTGTTATGGGGTGAATTTAAATGACGTTGTTAGATTGTCCGACTCCAAAAATATGGGGGTTGGTAAAAACAGCGCGCAATTATCATTCATAGGGATCGAGTTATACCGCTTTAGATGCAAATTTTTAAAAATTGGAGCATAAAAGGGGTAAATTTTGAAAAAAAATTAATCGAAACCATATAAGGAGTGTGTCCGGCGTCATGACACTTCGTTTGATCCATTAGCGGCGTCGGTCGGTCCAACGGGCGAACCTGGAGCCGTGCGCAAGAAAAAAGAAAGAAAAAATAGACGCTTAACGGCGAATTTCGCGCATGCGCAGCCACGCCCCATTTGAACCGATTGTAACCAATTTTTGCCTATAGGGTCGAGTGGTCGATGTGATCACTGATGCCAAGATTTATGGAAATCGGTTAAGGGGTTTTGGAGTTACAGGACCACTCCCCCCAAACGCCATTTCCTATACTTAACGTTCATCGCCTTTACAACAGTGTCAGCACTACCGTACTGCACTGTGATTATAATTTCATTACTGCAAGAATCACGACAACATTCCATTAAAATAAACTTGCAGGTCACCGAATGTGAGATGCGTGAAGTGTTCTGTAAAGCCACATGCAAATAAATAAATAAAAGTTTAACGAGCAAAAATAATTGCATGCATGTGTGTATGTGTTAATCTATCGTTATGTATATAAGAAGAATTGTGTCAAAGTCATCCGTGCAAAGATGGCGCGTCGGTATAGCTACGAATGATGATGAAAACGCTCTGCCAGTTTCTATTCCGGAAATCTAGTTATCACGGCGCCGCGCAACCGGAAGTTGTTTTAGCCGAACTGTTGCGTCGAACGTTTTCTCTGGTTGTCCGGCATGTTTATGTGATCATAACATCCATTTCATATGGCGCGACAAAAATCAATATGACGCGCAAACTGCACAAACGTCGCTTTTCGGCGCTTGGAGGCCGAGCCCACTCGATTGTTTGGTCTCCAGTCAGTCGTAAATCTAACTATATTGCGGTTTTTGTCTATTATACTTCAAAAGCTGTAACTTAAAGATAAGAGAATGCTTTTTTTCATTTATTTTATGACGTACTTTTGTCACCACAGTGTCTGGGGGTGTTATAACCGCCCATAATCTCACTTCACTCAAGCGTGACGACCGATACGTGGCTCGGGTGTGCGCACAGTGCCCATTTCCAGGCAGAACTCACCGTCGACTACAGTCATGACATTATTATACGCTTCAATATACGGTCTAACTAATATAATATGTATTATGCTTCGTTATTTCTGTTGTTATAATCTTTCATTTTATACGTTAACGACAAAACTTGTAAACTTTGTTATATATTCAACTTTATTCATTATACAATAGTAGCACATATAAAGAAAAAAACATAAACATAATTAACAACACAGCGAACGGTAAAAAATCTTAGTGCAGAAGTTTTCGTTTGACTCAGCTTTATTCTAAACTTTATTTTTAAAAGATATGTTTAGATACGTTTATAACACTTTTCTCAGAAAGCGTGTTTTAGTAGTATCGATCGACTTTTAATTTTTGTCACACTATCACACGGCAAGCAAATAGTGTCGGTAGAATGTAGACCCCGTTTAACTTGGTGTTACCAATCGACTTTTGTATCGTGCCGCTCTATCGCCTAATCGTACTTTATATCGACGACATATATAGAACGCGCCAGCAGCGATATCGCGCGCGCTCTTTATGGCGTCTTGAATCGTCTATAGAGCGCTCGTAAAATAACGTCAATTGGAATAGACCGCTGCCGCAGCGTGCAGCAATCGAGCTGTATGGACCCAGTCCCGCATTCTCCGATTGTGATGGATCTTTCGGTTAACTCACTGTCGCACAGTCTATTTACTCTGATGAGGAGACGCTTTGATCCGCACAGATTTGCGCCGAGCAGTGGACAGCTCCATTGCAGGATTAACGGCCGTCGAGAGGCTATTGTGGCTCACGGGCCTCGTAATGCAAGTGACTCAGTCGCTAAATCCACAGTCCGCACTCTGCAGTTGGAACCGTTTCTTACTATAAGAATACGCACAGCGTCCCTTCGTCCAGTGTACTGTGTGAGAACGAACATTATACAGAGTGGTCCAAAAACGAGGCCACTCTGTTATATAGCTTCCACTTTCAGAAATACTGCTCAGATTTACGCAATTTTTTCGAAATAATTTCTGTAAAAAATCGCGTATATCAGAGCAGTTATTCTGAAGGTAGAAGCTATATAACACAGTGGCCTCGTTTCTGGACCACCCTGTAGGTGCATTATTGATAACAAAGTGCAGCTTTAAGGTGTGTTTAAAGCAACATAAATAAAATGAACTTAACTAAAACGATATAGTTTATTTTATTTTTGTCGCTTTGAACACGCCTTTAGATCATCATTCTTTTGCGAAGCGTTTAACCAACAATAATCATTGTTGGACGGAGTATTATAGCTGCATGCTGAACGATGAATCTCTAGAGATTGCGACTGTGTGTGGAAGAATGGCCACTTTCTTGACTGATAGATCTGTCGAGACTTTTCGTTAATAAACTCTGCGATCTTCTTTTGATGTGTTATCGGTCTTTACGATACGATGCGAAATGGCAAATTTAACGTGCTCAAAAAGCGGCGGCTATCCAACAGCTTAATTTACAACACTGCATTGCACTTTACTGAATTAAACAGAAAACTAAGTAATAAAGCATCAGAGGGTTATACAGCACGAAAAAAAATCCGGAAAAACACTCATAGTCTGTTACCCATCGTTTGCAATCACAACGGTTTTGGAAAAAGAGGATGACAGAATTGAAAGAGCGATCGATGCATACAGAATTGTGAGAATGAAAATGGAGCGCTGTATACGTATCCTGAACGGAATGATCGTGACGGGGCTGGTGTATTAAATCAACAATTTTGTTCCAAAAACGAGTTGACGCATGGTAAAAAGAGATAAGTGATTTTCAAAAATGGCTTAAAGGAACGATGCCAATCAATGAGGAACGAGTACTGTGAGGAGCCAAAGAAAAATTTAAAGAGTATCAAAAATATGCAAGCAAGTGTACACTAATACTAACAAGAAAGTCCAGCTGTCGCTAGGGAAGACGCGCTACGTCCCATTCACTACCTGTTGCAGAACTGACCCTTAAGGTCATCCAAGGTCGATGATTTTCATCTCACGTAAAAGGGCGTATGCGATTTCCCATTAGTGATCAATAGCAACTTTGGCCCTGTCTCGCACCGTTTAGCCACAATACATCCGTTACATACTGACAGATGGACACACGACAATTTGTGCCATAGACCCCTATACAGCATAGCTGCTGCAGCGTGTTAATAAAAACTGAACAATGCTCGCTTAACCACTCCAAGCAGGGGAAAGGTCCGGGGAACATGTCCAGGGGGGAAATGTCCGGCTGCCCTCCAAGCAATGTGGTATCTGACTATGACGAACCAGCAGTGTTAAGGCGACAGATGCGTCACGAACACGACTATAGTCAATGGCGTGATAACTGTCGGTTCGAGTGTGGCGTATTATGCAAAATGTGTCGCCATGTCGTCGAACTGGCTGCATGGTGTCCGTCGCAATTACGCCTGTACAGATGGGTTCAATTACTACGGCTGGCTGGGGCACGCTAACGAACGACGATTATGCTGGCGCCGCGCTAGTGGTGCGTTATCGACCATTGGCAATCCGATTACTATACGTAGAGCTAGGCCTACACAGCAGAGCTAATGAGCTCGCATGCGTTTAGACGTCGATATAAGTCATCATCATCATCATCAGCGTCATCATTTGAGGCTTGCTTGCGTTAATGTGCGCTCGATCCGGTTTAATATTCGGCGTCGTCTTGTCTGTCGGCACGTGAATTGCTGCAGTCAGCGACGCGTCACCCATCTGTCAAATGATCCTTGTCGTTGTCGCATTCTGCACAGAGGCCTACGAGTATCTTATGAGCGAGCGAGTGAGTGAATACGAATGCTTATAGACTGCGCAATTAATAAAAAACAAGTCACACTGCAAAGGAAAAAACTGGAAGCTATACATCATAAGTTTCAGCGAGACTATTGGGTATATCCTTGAAGGACAAAGTACGAAACGAAGAGGTGAGACGACGGACTAACTTGGAAGAAATGAACGTCGTCGTGAAAGAGAGAAGACTAAGAATGGCCGGGTCATGTACTACGCGTGGACAACGATAGAATATCAAAGCAAGTTTTGTATCGGCAAATGGATCACCATGTCAAGTGCAAACCAGGAAGACCGAGCAAGAACTGGATCGACAGACACCATACGCCAAGACTTGAATACCATTTGTATGGCCCGGGAAGAGGCTGAAAAATTTACAGCCGACACAGAAGATCGGCGTCGAAGTGTGGCCCAATGTGTTTACGACACGGGATGATCTAAGTCTAAGGCAGTGCGCCGCAGCCTGGGCGAACAAAATCGTTCTAAGTAATCGCTTATACTGTAATGTCTTTCTGTCGATATTAGGTCGGTAGATTGTTTTACAGCTGCGGTCCAGCTACCGTGAAACTACTGTTGTTAATCTGTGACTGTGTCTGCGGCACGGTACACGTGTAGACTAGACAGATGTCAGAAGACCTGATATGTCGACGTTCCACTTCCGTGACGAGTTGACAGTCGTTCGACAGATACGGCACAGTCTACACGAGTAAAACTGTAAGCGAAAAACAATTTTAAAATAAGTAAGTAAGTAAGTAAGTAAGTAAGTAAATGATTTATAAAGCGCCAAAGTCTCAGAAAGAATCAGGGCGCAGTGAATAGAGACTGCCACTCGTTCTTTTTTTGTGTCATCAATAGCCAGGTGTCTCTTTGCAATGTTTGTTTTAAATTTTGCTACAATAAATTTCTCAGTTGCTGGTGTATAAAAAGATAATCGAAAATTGCATTCTCTAACATTGTAGACGCATGCGTGATTGCGTTTCGACTGTCATTGTAAAAAGGTAAAGAAACGTAACAATACGAAAGCGCACTTTATCGAATTTTTTTGGCACATGGTAACTGAATTAGGGCCAAATGAAAATAATGCGGTGTACTTGTCACTATTTAATAATGTTGACTATTGTACACGTTACAGCGTTTTTATTTAAGAAGAGAGCGTTTTCCGGATGCACTGCACATGCCGTGCATGTTGATGTCACAGCTAGGCCTTATGAAGTGGTGCTTTATTATTGCCGAATAGAAATGCATTCAGGAACTGACGTCAGAAAGGCTTTCGGCAAGTGCGTGGCTTGCGGCTTTAACGTTACTCTCCGGACAAGCCGGGAACCTGAACGGAACTGCATGTGCATTCGTAAAATTAATTTATGGCTATGCATCTGTCTGCGACATATGCCACGAACGAACACGTTATATAGACGCCTTAATCAGGAGATGAATGGCTGCCGTGGAGGCGTGAATTGTGTTTGCACCACAGCACTACGATCCAGCAGGACTATTCATCGATCACGGCGCCGGTCTGCAAGACACAGTAGCTACAGGCTGGCTACATGTGTGCCTGGCGTCATTATCCACATTGAGGTGAAGCGACCTATAGTGCGCTAGTCCGTGTCCGTGAATGACTGCCACAGATCACGACTGAGCGTAAGCTCAACTCCTTTCCGTCTGTTAGCTCAAATAGCAACACATTAACTCAGTCCCAAGCATCCAAAACCGTGCATGTGTGTCGTGTTCGGACGTAACCAGGCCAAATATTGTCAGGATGCCTAAGAAAACGAATCCAACACGACAGAGTTTTAAAAGCTAAAGCAAACTTTGTTAATGCTAACGACTAGCGAAACAAGCAAACGACGATTCGAACGGTCTTGGAAAAGGGATAGACAGAAAGACAGAGGGACAGACAGAAAAAACTGATGGTGTTGCACGTGAGCCTTTGCTTAAATTACTTATTTAATGTTGATGCGATTTAGTAATGATGACTTTCTGCGATGTGAGTAGCCTTATTGCTTTTTGCCGATTAAACGATTAATTGAAAAAAGTTATATATACTGTGTAAACAACCCAAAGTCAGCAAACTTTATGCTGGTATGCTTATTGCTTGTTATTTGCATAAACATTAATTGATAACTAGTCATAAGGCCAAGCAGACGTAGCATCACAGTAATGAGACTAAAACGCTAACAAAGAATGACAAAAAATGTCAAAGCAAAGCTGCGTTCCGGCGCTGGTAAAGATTTGTTCAAATTTGAAGTCACAGTAATGACCGCAGATGGACGGCGGAAAGCGCGCGAAAGCTGACAGGGAACGAAGATGCTGCATTGAAGCAGTCACAGACACTTGAGCGCAATAGCCCACGCAACAAAATAATGAGAAACGTCATCTTCGCGCTAGCTAGGATACATGAAGCCAATGAAGCCGTCGCCAAGATGCAGCTGCCGACAGACAAAAAAGATTTCAGTAATGATGCTAATGACATTACCAGTGATGGGCACCAGCGCTTTATTTCTAGTTAATCAAAACGAAACATCTTCGATGTCATTATCATTATCATTATCATTTTAAACTCTTGGGAGTATAGATCGAGCTGAGACATTTAAAATGTGAAGAATTAGCACGCAGTTCAAACGTTAGCTCGAGACATAATTATACTGGTTTCAATAAACAACGGACACGGCGCTTTGTGAAACTTGTTTTTTGGTTGCGCTGTAACAAATAATTACTTATTTATTTGCAGTTGAAGCGCAGTATAACGATTGGCAAACGTTATTATTAGCTGACCGTTTTATTGGGCCGCAGTGTGGTTCATGCCGGTCTGTCTGTAGTTCTGTACGTCTGTCTGTTTCGTGACCAACGTATTTTTCAGTTATATCATTAAGAATGGCGTATTTCAAACAGTGCAGATTAATTGGGCCTATGAATCGAATTAACGAAAAATTTAAAAAGCACCAGTTTTTCAAAACTAGCAGTTTATTAGTATACAATAGCCTATATCTAGCGTACTAAGGGTCTTCAGAACGTGCAATTATGCGCCATACGAATAATGATTTTACGTTTTGTTTTAGTTTATTCACGTTACTATCTAGGCTCGTAAAGCCGTAATAACATTAGTCATTCGCAGGTCACTGTGTACCAATAATTAGTTTAATATCTTTTTGTGTCTCATTGGGATTGCATTGACAGTACAGTGCTGATTTAGGCCTATCGGTTTTCTGAAATCGTAGAGTAAACGGATAATTCATTATTATGTCTAAATGACATCAACGCTGCTGCTGCTGCTGCTGCTACTGAGCTGTCGCTGTAACTGAAGATGATGGTGAATTATGAATGCTAATCGGAACGAGGTTGCCCGTTGCCGTACTTTGATGAACAACAACTTCCGGGTGGCGTTACGAGATCGTCCGTCGCGCCCGACGACGCTTTTCATACGCACACAAATGGCATGATTACACCGTGCGTAAGAGATTTAGATGATTAAGAAGTATAAAAATATCTCGCATTGTGTGTTTCAGTTAACTGTTATTATGTCTGCCGGTAAATGTGGCATTAGACAAAAGGCACTGTTTATGTGTTAGATACTGAACTGTAGAGCTTATTTCCGTATAGGATACAGCACACGAGGCAGCTCTTTCCACGCTGGTCAGACTGCAAAAATTCGAGTAGCTGTTCACGAGACAGTGCAGGAGTCTGCCCGGCCACGTGCGTTGTGGGCGCGTGGAATACGTGCGGTTGTTTGTCACGAGACCGGAGGTGTGACATTTACAGTTTTTGGTGTCAACAAGTGGACAGTGGATTTTTTTGGTCGTTGCTGTTGTTGTTATTACGACGCTGCTGTAACTTTTGGTGTTATTGCGATATTTTTGCTCGACAGATATTTGTACTAATTTGTAGCTGCTGCAAATTTGCACTTGATTATGCAGTAAATTGTGCGGTTTTGTTATGCTTGTGTTTAATACATCATTTCAGCGTTGGTTGTGTTTGCATAAGTTGTACAGATTATTTTGCAGTTTTTACTTTTAATGTTGTAATTTTTATTTTTTTCGCTTTTTTGGTTGTTTTCCTCGCGGTGGCATCGTGTCCGAGCTGGGCGTGGTTTGTGTAGCTTAGCAGTAGTCATGCTTGACTGACCGTGCCTTCTTGAAACGACAGTGCAGGTTTTTGCTTTCGTGGAAGGCACTGTTGGCTTTAAGGAAGGCACTGTCAGTCAAGCGTGACTCTCTTGCTAGGCTAAAAAACATCGCTAGGAACACGCATTTACAACATTCTTAGCATAAATAACTTGTGTTAAGTTTGTTGTGATACATGTTTAGGCCTACCGGTAACTCGTACGCAGTGCACGAAAGTCAGAACATTAATATCGGATAAAAACGTCACAGATGCGCCGGATGTTGTTTGACACTGTCTGAAAGGATGTCTTTTAATAATCGGCTCAAACGTGTTTGGCGAAGCATTACTCTCCTGTTAGTCCTGTCTCACAGTCTACTATAGTTCCGAACGAGGCGAGGCGCTTACTTATTGCTTTTAAAAGAAATAAGTCAACGGCTCGTTTGGAGCAGTCTGCCCAATGTTTGAATCGTAAAAAATTAGCTGTTGGTTAAACTTTTCGATGGTCAAAACCTGACCAAAATTGTGACGTAAATCATATGTACACCGTGTCTCAGAAAAAACAGTCAAAATTGTTTTGGTCATAACTTTGTCAAGTTTTTATTTTGAACCGGGATTATAAAATTGAACGTAACTCCGAGCATCGTGCAAAATTTCGCGCCGATCGGCCGACGGAGGTCGGAGATTGCACAAGGAAAAAAGAAAAAAAATAAAAAAAATAAATTCCAGCAAAACATAAGCCTTCCCGAAAACTATCGTGTTCATGCAGTTTTTGGGAAGACAAGTAGCATTTATTTTTTTCTCGCGTAATCTCCGAGCTCCGTCGGCTGATCGGCGCGAAATTTTGCACGATACTCTAAGCTGCGTTCAGTTTTATAATTCCGGTTCAAATTTTTTTTCGGGGGGAGCCTCCCCAAAAAATTTTTAGGGGCGAAAAAACATGCAAAATTTGGCCCGATTTTGGTCGACTTCAAAGTTTGGCGGCGAATATCTCCGGAATAGATAAAGATATTCAAAATCGGTAAGTTACTCGATCGAGAGCGATTCCTCCCGCGTTAGGCGAAACAAGGACGCCTTCGTTTGGGGTGACCCCCTTCGAATTTATAGAAAAGCTTTACGTTTCCTGAAACTAGAGTCTTCCAGGCAGTCGATGGTGAAGATTTGGTGATCCTAGCTTGCACCGTTTTTGACTGATCCACCCGTGTGACAGACGGACGGACGGACAGAATTGCGATGGCTAAGACGCGCTGAAAGCAGTAGCTGCTTTCGCGCGTCAAAATGGTGAATTTTGGTCCACTAACGACAGCGGTTAGTTGGCTAGTTGGTTAGTTACCTACCCTAAGTCGACACTGCGCGTTCTGCGTATGCTAAAGCGTTGGATTTCGGGTCACGTGACTTTGCTACGAAAGGAATGTGAGCCCCTCAGACCGTCCCCCAATCGGACTTAGGGCGCCGGGCGGACTCACGTTGGGCTTTGCTCCAAATTTCTAGTTTTATTAGCTTTTTCGCATAACATCAGAAAAGTCCGTGGAAGGCTTTACAGTCGCGTAAACACGACAATAACTGATGTGGCATCGACTACCGGCAAATACTGAACAGAACGGTGAAACAACGGCGAAGGAAAACGCACATGCTGAAAAGTTAGACACAATGCCGTATACACGGAACGGTTAGCCATCTATCGTGGGACGCATCTATAACGGTGTCAGTACGATATTCGGAACGGCAGCAAACCGGTGTTCCATTATAGGATCGCTCTTCCCCAGAAAAGTCTCCCCCGGCCGACAATTTATTGGCAAAAATCCTCCCTGCCCTGCGGCCGCCCGGGCGGGACAGATTTTTATCGGTAGGCCTAAATTGTCAGCCGGGGGAGACTTTTCTGGGGGGACGATCCTATAATGGGGAGACTTCTTTATGCGGACGGAGATATTTTGATAAGGGGAGACATATTATATTCGTGATTATCTCTCCCAGGGCGCATTTTTCATGGGGAGACATTTTAATGTGACATTGGCAGTGGCTGAACAATGTCGACTGGCAATGGTGCGCTTGCTGGTTTGCCGACAGACATCGAAGCTCGGGGACTTGGGTTCGACTGAAAACGGGCGCTTTACGACGTTCTTCATCACGCCGCTGTGTGGCGCTGCTGCTGCGGCTGCTGATACTGGTGTGGTAGTCATGGTGATGACAGCGATGCTTACGGCAAATCGACTCACATACACTTGTGTCATTCGAAGGCACATTTGCTACGCGTGTGCGACTGCAGAAAATTATGCACTTCTGTTAAGTTCGGCTGAAATCAAAATTGCACTTGCAAGTACTGCAGTTTTTTTGTGCGGGGAATCGTAACAAAAACGTTTGTTAAATAATGCAACTGCTGCTACTGGTAGCACCTATTCTTTTTGCTAAATACAGCCAATATCCACAAAATCTCTTAATGGAACCTAACAAATTATTACTTTATTTATATCGTACTGCACTCTTTTGGCATCTTACTTACTTATGACTACAGTTTTATCAAGTTAATCTATTTTTGTTCTGAGATTTTGGAATCGATGCACAGTTAAAATAGTTTCATAACATGTTATCTTGACCGCTTTGTGACTTAATAGAGTGACAAATATGTTGACAGAATTGCCGAACGGTCGTAAAGACGGCACGTTTTGCCTTGCAGGGTTATGTGAATCCATTGTATTATTCTGTACAGACTGCAGGGGCTAACAGTATCTTTACTGTTACCAGATAAAGGTGTGAATGGCAGGTAATATGCTTTGTGATTCGTAATCGCTTCTGGGATGATACATCACGAATATGTCACACCTATGCATTCACCTGTGCAGTGCGGCCGGCGCTGAGATGCGTGTGATGCTCGTCGTTTGACGTCGCAACACGACACTCGGCAAACTGCATAGAGTCCATTAACAGTGTCAGCCAGACAATGCCGAATAGTTTCCGGTTATGATAAACGTATTTTTCTGACGTTTTGAACAACGTAATAGCGTAGAAAGCTATGACAGTCATGCTATGGCAGTCATATGCCGACCCTATAGCTATAACAGCGATTCGGACTGTCTGTCTGCCTGCCTTGTGCTGATGTTGTGCCACAACGACTTGATAAAAACACAAAATCTTTTTTTACAATTTTTTACATATATGATTTTAGTTTTATGAACATTTTTCAGAAATTTCACAAGGTTCACTCCGAGTGTAGCCTGTGCAGGTGTTAAATTTGCGACTTGTCGCTGTTAAGTCGTGTCTTAGAAATTGTGCTAGTAAAAGCCCGATGTTGCTATTGATCGCTACAGAAAGTCGCATACGCGATTTCGGATGACCTTGCACGGCCATTACACACTCTGTTGTTGTCACTACGGTGGTCAGTGACAAAAACACTATGTGTACTGTAGGCCAAACACCCTAGATCAATTAACACGGCTTTGTCGCAGATTTGTCGTAAATATAAAATTTTTATGTATTTATTATCCATATCTGCGGATTTTTTCCCCGTAAATATCCATAGATATATCTATAATTCTATATCTATAGATGCCTATCTTGCATGTTACCACTGAATGTCTACAAACCACAACAGAAACAATGGCGTCCATCTCTTAAAATTAGGTCGCAGACATTCTTTTCTGAAATTGTTACAAAATAAGTAAAAGTAGTAGATACATTTGTACATTTGTACATGAGCTTCACCTATCGCGAAAATTCGCAATTTTAATGTCCCTGTTATAGAGTGGAGCAACACTTGGTTTCTACTTTCTACTTTCTAGCAGCATTGAGAATGTTAGAAAGCAAAACAACGTTTGCATTGTAATTTAATTTATTAAAAGACTCAAAAAATAAACTCGCAAATGTAAAAATTGTTGTTGCCCAATTGACAGCATAGATCGCCGCAAATTACGGTTGGTTATTGCGCTAATAGGCTTACTATACAGTAAATTAACTAAATTAAATAGTGACGTGCTGATGTGACTGATTATTGATCTGACTGAATGGCATGAATGGACGAGCAACTGAAGAGTATAAAAACGACAAACAGAGAAACAGATAGAAGGATCAAGCGTACACGCATAGCTTATCTAATTAGCAGGTATGCCGGCATAAAATCAATGGATAGACTATATTCACGGCATGGCCTAAATCTCATGGACATGGATATATACACGCTGAAGGTGAGGCGTCAAAACACAATGTTGTACTTTATGCTTGCGTTAGAACATGTGCTGCGGTCCGTTGACGTATAGCTTAATTTTTATCCGATGTGTATCTAGTGAGTCTGCCTGTTATCGAGCGGAAACTTCGATATTTCTCAGCGATGAAAACTGAAAGCACTGGCGCTACAACAAATGATTCCAAGTAGCTGACGTGCAACGTCTTCGCGGTCATAGCGGGTTTTTTTTATCGTTTCCGTGCATCGCTTTCAGCCAGTCGCTTCGTTGGTCGCTAGCAGTCACCTGCCCGCAAATGACGTAAGTCGAACGTAATTGCTACAGCGACGCTCGGTGGCTTGTAGGCGGTGGCCACAGACGATGAAACAAAACCGCAGCTGCGGCAGCAGAAATGAGGGACGACTGAAAACGCGGTGGCTAAAAACGCGGCACGATCAAAAAAGCAGGGGTAAAAACGCTCTAGTGAAAAACGTGACACAAGAGTGCACGCGTTCTTGCTGATATATTCATTAAAAGTTAAACAGTTCGTGATTTGAAATTAATAATTAAACATGAAGCACTTTAACAAAAACACAGCTGTAAGCATGATATTGACAATGCCATGATCAAAATTAAAAGTCCACTTCTGCCTTTTCCACTTTTGCAGATAAACAGGATGCAATAACGTTACAAATTTTAAATCACGAACTGCATTCGCTCGTGCCACGTTTTTCTCTCCCACTTTTCCATTGCCCCGTTTTCCAATCGCACATTTTCCACTCGAACTTTCCACTCCCACGTTTTCGGCTCTCGCGTTTTAAGCGCCCCTGGAAATGAGCGTGAGCATGTTCGACGTTGCGTGCTGCAGCGATGGTGGCGGCGTGCTGCGGCGGCAGTGAATGGAGTCGAGAGTTGCTGCTGCTGCTGCTGCTGCGGTGCTGGTTGATGA